>PPYE01046999.1_pt1 | contig 55846 bp, 48 predicted proteins | sample 1559881 | NCBI WGS metagenome assembly PPYE01 (sample SAMN08240022, study PRJNA423297) | Human gut metagenome, whole genome shotgun sequencing project.
AGTATCTTGTATTTACATTTTTACCAGGGATTTTGGGAATTGGTCTGGCTGGTACAGAATTTATGTGGCCAAAGGTTTCCATGAATCTGTTTGGAGTAAAATTCACATGGAGTCTGCTGGGGTATAATGTATTGCGTGATGCAACGGGGAATATACTGATCGGTGGTGGACTTGGCTACTTTATCAGTTATGAATTGGGGTCATTTCTTGCACAGTGTATCAATTTTCCACTTCAGAGAAATATTACTTTTAAAAGCCATGGAAATCCTGTATATCAGGCAATCTGGTATTTTGTTGCATGGGTGGTAATTTCACTGATTTGTAATGGATTTAACAATCTGTGGATGCCAGTTGCATCTGCATATGTGGCACCGGCAGTCTATAACCTGCTTGTGACAATTATCACAGGTGGAGTTTCCATGGTAATTTTTTTCTTTGTGTTTAAAATTATTTTCCCAGAGGGGAAGGCTGAATAGTAAACGCGTGATGTTTCCAGGTTATTGACCTGTCAGATGTGTAGAATAAAACTGAATATGGAACTAAAACACGAGCAGTTAGTCTATGAAAAATAGATTAGCTGCTTTTTTATTTTTAAAGACAAACAGTATATAACAGTTGACAACAGTGCTACACTGTTATATACTGTTTACAACAGGAGGGAACATATGAAGATTATAATCAATAATTCATCGATGGTACCAATCTATGAACAGATTATGGAGCAGATCAAAGCACAGATTATCTCCGGAGAATTGAAAGAAAATGATATATTGCCGTCTGTGAGAACGATGGCAAAGGAACTGAAGATCAGTGCACTTACCGTGAAGAAAGCATATGACAATCTGGAAGCGGAAGGCATGACAGTCACGGTTCATGGAAAAGGAACTTATGTTGCGGCATCCAACACACAGCTGATGGAAGAAGAACGCAGAAAAGAAGTTGAGGCGGATCTGGAAGCAGCGATTCAAAAGGGAAGGCGCTGTGGAATGAAAGAGGAAGAGATTCGTTCATTGTTTGAACTCATCATGGAGGATGAATAATTATGTTAGAAATCAAAGGAGTAAAGAAAAGCTACGGCGAATTTCAGTTAGACTGTTCGTTAAATGTAGAAAAAGGAAGAATTACTGGTCTGGTCGGAGAGAACGGAGCCGGTAAGAGTACCTTATTCAAGGCAATGCTCGGACTCATTTCTTATGATGGCGGCGAGATAAAGATCATGGGAAAAACACCGGAACAGCTAGGTGAAAAAGAGAAAGAAAAGTTGGGAGTTGTCCTGGCAGAAGCCGGATTTAGCGGTTATTTGAAAGGAAAAGATGTTGAGGCAATTCTAGCCAGATTGTATCAAAGGTTTGAAGCAGAAAAATTCCATCTGATGTGTGATAGATATCAGATTCCGTTGAATAAATTTATAAAAGAGTATTCAACAGGAATGAAAGCGAAATTGAATCTGATCATTGCATTGACACACCAGGCAGAATTTCTAATGCTGGATGAGCCGACAGCAGGGCTTGATGTCGGAGCAAGGGAAGCGATGCTGGACATTTTAAGAGAATATATGGAAGAAGAGCCGGAGAGAAGCATCCTGATTAGTTCACATATTTCTTCAGATTTAGAACATCTGTGTGATGACATTTATGTGATTCATAAAGGGAAAATTGTACTTCATGAAGAGATGGATACGATTCTTGAAAAATATGCGGTGTTGAAAGTCAGTGAGGAACAATATCAGGCAGTGGATAAAAGTTACATTTTGAAAGAGAAAAAAGAGAGCTTTGGAATTTCCTGTCTGACGAACGAGAAGCAGTATTATATAGAAAATTATCCTGAAATCGTAGTGGAGAGTGGCTCACTTGATCAGGTGATTCTTATGTTGACAGGAGGCGATAGATAATGAAAGGAATCAGAGGACTTTTGGAAAAGGATTTTCGGTTGTTTTTTCGGCAAGGTAGCAGTCTTTTTCTGGCATTAGCGTTTGTAGCACTATTTTTTATACTAACGGGAAAAACAGGAGTTACTTTCATTGCCATATATATCCCATCTGTTATGGCAGTATATTCAGGTAATACGATTAGTTACGATGAAAACGAACATGGCTACACATATTTATTTTCTTTACCCGTAAATAAAAAAATATATGTTAGAGAAAAATACATTTTTTCCTTTATTATGACAGTATGTGGATGGGGAATCGGAATAATCTGTGCAGGAATTGCCGTACTCATAAAGCCGGGAGAATTTTTTGATTTGGAAATGTTGGCAATGGAGCTGATCACAATCTTTGTGTTTCAGGCAATTGCGGGGATTGTGATTGCAATTCGGTTAAGGTTTGAAGGAGAGAAAGGACGATTTGTACTGCCAATTGCAATTTTAATTATTTTTGCAAGTTGTTATATGATTGGCTTTTTTGTGATGGATAATCTGGGACTAAAAGAAGGTATTTCGTATATGATAGGAGAAATAGGAGATTTTGAAATTGCGATTTCGCTTATTGTTTTAAGCCTATTGGTATGGTTTGCTTCGTATAAGTACAGTATGAGAGTTATGAAAAAGAAAGAGTTTTAATAATTATAAGGACTCAGAAGGGAATAATCCCTGCTGGGTCCTTACTGTTCACAGATTTATAGTAAGTATAAAGTAATTGCTTCTTGACATATAATGTACCTCGAATTATAATACATTTAACAATTAAGTTAAATGTTAAATGAAAGGGTGGGATGAATTTTTGGGCATACAAGATACATTAAAAGCATTGGCTGATCCAATACGACGCGAGATTTTGAATTTGTTGAAAAATGGTCGGCTTTCAGCCGGAGAGATATGCGAACATTTTTCAGTAACGGGAGCATCTATATCAAGACATCTGGCAGTACTAAAGGAGGCTGATTTGATTCGAAACCAAAGAGAAGGAAAGTTTATTTATTATGAATTAAACACTTCCGTGTTGGAAGATGTCATGTTATGGATAACAGACTTGAAAGGAGCATCGGACGATGAAGGAAATGATAAAAAATTATAGAGGGACATTAATTAGCTCTGCACTGGTAATTCTTGCAGGGATTCTGGTAGGTTTTACGAGTATACAAGGTAAGTGGTTAAATGTATTTTTTATAGTGATGCAATGTGCGCTTGTGACAATCATATTTTATGATAACAGGAACAGACAACAAAGTCGCAAGGTTATAGGGATGACTATATGGATCATACCTGTTATTACATTGCTTTATAACGGTATTGCCAGATTGGTCAACATGGGAGCAGATACAGAGAATTTATTTATGGCATTGATTTATTATGGAACAGGTTTAATGTTTATGGTTATAGGAAATTATCTGCCAAAGGTAAAACAGAACAATACGATAGGAATCAGAGTAGTATGGACATTGCAGGATGAAGAAAACTGGAATGCAACGCATAGATTCAGTGGAAAGATATGGGTGGCATCAAGTATTCTGTGCATGCTTTGCGGTCTTTTTGCAGAAAGCATAGCAGCACTCGTTTTGTATATTGTAAGTATTATGGCAGCCGCAATCATCAGTATTCTTTATTCCTATCTCTTTTATAAGAAAAAGATAGGAACCGGAGAAAAATTAAAAATCCAGTATAACAAAAAAGTAATGGTGGTGTACGGAATCGTAACAATTTTAATGATTATATTTATTATAGTGACTTTGTTTTGGGGAAGTATTGATATTCAGTTCCAAGATAACAATTTTACTATCGAGGCGCAGGGATGGAGCGATTATACAGTAGACTATACGCAGATTGACAGTATCTCATACGAAGAGAATTCATTACAAAACTCGAATGATTATAGAACCAATGGTTTAGGAAATTTTAAATATGCTATGGGAAATTTTAGAAATGATGTTTATGGAAATTATATCCGTTATACACATTCGTCCTGTCATTCATATGTAGTTATGAGTGTAGATGGAAAAACATTAGTTGTAAATGGTGAAAATGATTCGGCGACAGAAGAAATATATCATACTATCAGTGAGAAGATGTCACGGGAATTAGAATAGAGTTAGAAACGTTGAAAAATTGTTCTTGGTAGTGTATAGAATATTGGGAAGAAGAGCTGTTTAAAGGCGGTGTTGGTTATATGGAGTATATAGCACATAAAGATGGTGAAAGAATACAGACAGTAAAAGAACATTTATACGGTACGGCAGAATTAGCAGGTTCTTTTGCGGAAAGGTTTGGAAAGAAAGAATGGGGATATTGTTGCGGAATGCTGCATGATCTTGGAAAATATTCTAAAGAATTTCAAAGAAAGATTCAGAATGATACAAGAGAAAGAGTAGATCACTCAACTGCAGGTGCGAAAGTCTGTAATGAAAAGGGCGGTTACTATTCTATTCTAAGTTACTGTATTGCCGGACATCATGCAGGGCTTCCAGATTATGGAAACACTGCGATTGGTAACAGTTTATGTGGAAGATGCAAGAAAAAGATTTGTGATTTTGAAAGTTACAAAAATGAAATACAGATTCCACAGATTCGTCGGGATCCGATTGTTTTTGATTCAACAAAAAATTTAGATTTTTCGTTAAGTGTTTTCGTAAGAATGTTGTATTCCTGTTTAGTAGATGCGGATTTTTTGGATACGGAATCTTTTATGAAAAATGAAAATACTGGTCGTGTTTCGGGAGAAACGATGCAGGTTTTGGAAAGAAAATTACAGCAATACATTGCATCTTGGCTAAGTAATAATGAACTGGAAAGTATTAACGGAAGAAGAACAGAAATTTTAAGACATTGTATAGAAATGGGAAAGCAAGAAAAGGGAATATATCGTCTTACCGTTCCGACTGGGGGAGGGAAGACAATTGCTTCTCTTGCCTTTGCATTGAGACATGCAGTAAAACATCAGATGGATCGAATTATTTATGTGATTCCTTATACAAGTATTATTGAACAGAATGCACAGGTTTTTCGAGAAATTCTTGGTACAGGAAATGTGTTGGAAAATCATTGCAACGTAGAATATAAAGATTCAGAAGAATTTTATCCGATGCAACTTGCAAGTGAGAATTGGGATAAACCGATAGTTGTGACAACAAATGTACAATTTTTCGAATCATTATTTGGTAATAAGTCAACGAAATGTAGAAAAATCCATAACATTGCAAACAGTGTTGTAATTTTTGATGAAGCGCAAATGCTGCCGATGGATTATTTAAAACCTTGTGTTTCTGTTTTGCAGGAGTTGGTTGACAACTATGCTTCAAGTATTGTTTTGTGTACTGCAACACAACCTGCGCTTGAAATATTTTTCTCATCTAAAAATAAAATAATAGAATTGTGCCCTCGTATGGAAGAACAGTTCCGTTTTTTTGAGCGTGTTACTTATGAAAAAATAGGAAAAATTTCTCAAGATGAACTAATCATGCGAATGCAAGGAAACAAAAGTGTACTCTGTATTGTGAATACGAAAAAGACGGCACAGGAACTATACAAAAAGCTACAAGGTGAAGGGGAAAATATATTTCATTTATCTACAAATATGTACCCCAAACACAGAAAAAGAGTATTGAAAACGATTCGTGAGCGATTGGAGAAAAATGAAAAATGTATTGTTATTTCAACCAGTCTGGTAGAAGCAGGTGTAGATTTGGATTTTGATATTGTCTACAGACAAATTGCAGGTATGGATTCTATGATTCAGGCGGCTGGAAGATGTAACCGAAATGGAAAGAATGATGTAGCGGAAAGTAAGGTTTATATTTTTGATTTTATAGACGAGAAAAGGGTGGCAAATCAAAAATTGCAAATCGAAACGGCAGAATCTATTCTGCAGGATTATGAAAAAGTAGATGATTTAACAGGAATTACCGATTATTTTAAACGTCTTTATCATTATCGTGGAACAAGCTTGGATAAGAAAAATATTATGGGTGAATTTAAACAGATGCAGTTTAATTTTTCAAAAGTAGCAAAAGAATTTAAGTTGATTGAAGAAAATACAAAGATGATTTTTATTAACAAGGAACCGAAAGCAGAAGAATTGTTGAATGAATTGAAAATAAAAGGAGCATCGAGAGAAAGGCTTCGAAAAGCCGGTCAATATTGTGTTCAGATTTATGGAGATGAAAGAACCGAAAACAGTTTATTTGCTAAGCTGTATAGTAATGGAATGCTTCGACCAATATCAGAAGATATGCAGGATTTTTATGAACTGGTATCGCAACGACAGTATTCTGATGACTGGGGATTAGATTTTTCAGTGGATGATGTGTTAATGATGTAATATTAAATGGGGTGCATGAGAAATTCTTCATACACCCCATTTGCTTTAAAAAGAACACTAATATTTCAATCCACTGGTTTTCCAGACAAATTAAAGTATATATGAATTAAATGGTTTTGACAATTATATTTATTTGTTTTTTTGAGTACATTGTTAATATTATATATAATATTTCATTAGTGTTATATTTAACAAAATATGAAAAGCGTTGATTAATAAGTAGAAGTGTAGTATAGTGAGATTAAGAAATACCAATAAATCGTAGAAACAGTTAAAAGGAGATAATGTATGATTTTATATCATGGAAGCAAGGAAGTCGTAGAATTCCCGGAAATCAGAAAAGCATTGTATCACAAAGACTGCTATTTTGGATTTTATTGTACAAGACTTCCTGAACAGGCAAAACGGTGGGCAACACGTTATGGAACGGTAGGAGTATTAAATAGTTACGAATATACACCTGATGATAAGTTGAATTATCTGATTTTTGACGAAATGACGGATGAATGGCTTGATTTTATCGTGCATTGCAGAAGTGGAAAGTCACATACTTACGATATAGTGGAAGGACCAATGGCGGATGACACGATTTATAATTATATCCAAAATTATATAGATGGAAAAATTTCAAGAGCAGCTTTCTGGGAATTGGCAAAATTTAATCATCCGACACATCAGATCAGTTTTCATACGATATCTGCATTAGATACATTAAAGTTTCTAGGAAGTGAGGAAGCATATGGGAACAAAAAATAATAATAGACTTTTTTATACGTGTAGCTTGATTGAATATATTGGCCGTCAACAAAAAAGATGTAGAAAAGAGGTGACAGATTTTCTTGGGAAAAAAAGAATTGCCAAGATTTATGAATATGCGGATGTCTTTCACTGTGAACCTATAGAAAAAGTTGCATATGAATTTTTAGAAGAATGCAAAATAGCAGAAGGAAATTTTGACAACATATCTGCGTGCCAGTATAAGATACCAGATTATTGGGATATTGGTGAAGTGTATGAACGATTGATCGAAGACAGCTATTCGGATGCCGAGCTATTAGAAGGACTTTGGGAAGTATATCATTCATGGATTAATCAATGTATATCAAATTACAATACAGATTTTTATTATCAGCCAAGGGATTATATAGCAGCTTGTTATAAGAAAGGAGAGGTATTATAAGATGGGAATTGGTGTGAAAGTAAAGGTGTGGGGAGATTATGCCTTGTTTTCACGTCCTGAGATGAAAGTAGAACGATGCTCTTATGATGTCATGACACCATCAGCAGCAAGAGGAATTTTGGAAGCAATTTACTGGCACCCTGGGATGAGGTGGATTATTGACAAAATTTATGTAAAAAATCCAATTCGTTTTACAAGTGTTCGAAGGAATGAAGTGAAAAGTAAGGTATCTAAGAACAATGCTTTGCAGGCATATAATGGAGATGCAAGTTCCTTCTATATCAGTACAAAAGAAGATATTGTTCAAAGAGCATCGTTAATTTTGTGTGACGTATGCTATGTGATAGAAGCTCATTTTGAAATGACCGATAAAGCAAATGAATCTGATAATGCAGGAAAATTTAAGGATATCATTATGCGAAGACTAAAACGAGGTGAATGTTATCATATGCCATATTTTGGATGTAGAGAGTTCCCGGCACAGTTTTGTTTATGTGAGGAAGATGACATAACAACTATATACAGTGAAGTACCGGAAAAGGATTTGGGATTTATGCTATATGATATGGATTATAGTAATTTGGATAATATTCAACCTATGTTTTTTAGAGCAGTTATGAAGAAAGGGGTAGTAGATCTTACAGATTGTGAGGTGTTTCGATGATTCTGCAAGTTTTGGTAGAGTATTATGAAAATCTTCTTAAGCAAGGGAAAGTAGCGAAAGCTGGCTGGTGTCAGGCTAAAGTGTCACACGTAATCGAATTGAAGGAAGATGGAACAATAAAAGAAATAATTTCTTTGAAACAAGAAGAGAAGAGGGGAAAAAAGAAAATCTTAATTGCTCCAATGCTTTCCGTACCTGAGATGGTTATAAGATCCTCTGGAATTTCAGCCAATTTTCTGTGTGATAATGCGAAATATTTGCTTGGGATAGATGCGGATGGAACAAAACCTAGAATTATGGAGTGCTTTTTGGCAGCAAAGGATAAACATCTTTCGATTTTAGGTAAAGGGGAAGGTACAATGGCAAAAGCGATTTGTGCTTACTTTAGAAATTGGAATCCGGAAACTGCAAAAGAAAATCCCATTTTAAGAGAACATTGGGAAGAGTTAAATGAGGGCGGAAACATTATTTTTGGCATGAGAAACCTGGATGCACAAGATGACGATGAAATAAAATCTTTATGGGAAGAAGTAAGAAATGCAGAAAGTAACGAGCAACAGGGGATTTGTCTGGTAACGGGACAAAAAACTGATATTTCACGTATTCATAAAGGGATAAAAGGAGTTCCGGGAGCACAGTCAAGTGGGGCTGCATTGGTTTCATTTAATGCACCAGCTTTTGAATCTTATGGTAAAGAACAAAGTTATAATGCACCGGTTGGTAAATATGCAGAATTTGCATATACAACAGCACTTAATTATTTACTTAATCAAAGAGAGTACCGCTTTCCGTTAGGCGATTCGATGATTGTGTTTTGGGCTGAATCTGGAAAAAAAGAATATCAGGATATGTTTTCGTTAATGTTGAATCCACGATTGGATAACCAAGAAGAGATGAAAAAGCTGTTTGGAAATCTGCAAAGGGGTATCTGGGTAGACTTAGAAGATATCAAGTTAAATATGGAACAAAGATTTTATATTCTTTGTCTGGCACCAAATGCAGCAAGGCTATCAGTTCGCTTTTTTTATCAAAATTCTTTTGGTAATATTATGGAGAATTTGTCCAAGCATTATCAAAGAATGGAAATTATAAAACCTGCCTGGGTTGAATTGGAGTATTTAGGTATTCAAAAAATGTTATTTGAAACGGTGAATCAAAAGTCAAAAGACAAAACCCCGATTCCTAGTATGGCGGCAATGGTATTAAATGCAGTTCTTCAGAATAATAGATATCCGGCAACCCTATATACTGATACATTGATTCGAATTCGTTCAGAACAGGGGAATGTTACATGTGGAAGAGCGGCGATTATAAAGGCAGTTTTAATGAAAAATTATAATTGGAAGGAAGGCGAAAAATTTATGGGATTGAATGAGGAATGTAAAGAAACAGCTTATGTTCTTGGAAGATTGTTCGCGGTATTGGAATTTATTCAAAGAGATGCGAATCCGGGAATTAATGCAACCATCAGAGATCGGTACTTCAATTCTGCATGTGCAACACCGGCCTCTGTATTTCCGATATTAATTAAATTAAAAAATAGTCATATGAAAAAGATAGAAAGAGAATCAGCTGGAACAAAAGTATATTATGAAAAATTGTTAACGAAACTTATAGATAAAATAGAACTTTCTGAAAATATTCAGGGATTTCCTAGCCGTCTTTCGCTAGAAGAACAAGGGAAATTTATGTTGGGGTATTATCATCAAGTACAGAAAAGGTATGAGAAAAAGGAGGAAAAGTAAATGAGCGAAGTAATCAAAAACAGGTATGAGTTTGTCGTATTATTTGATGTGGAAAATGGAAATCCAAATGGAGATCCAGATGCAGGAAATATGCCAAGAATTGATCCGGAAAGTGGTCTTGGTCTTGTTACAGATGTTTGCATTAAGCGAAAAATCCGTAATTATATTGAAACTGTTAAAGAAGGAGAAAAAGGCTATAAAATTTATATCAAAGAAGATGCACCGCTTAACAGAAGTGACCGGGAAGCTTGCAAAGAACTTGGGGTAGAAGAAAGCGATGATAAAAAAGTAACGGAAGCACTTAAAAAACTTAAGAAAAGTGATCCAGACGTGGATCTTAAGTTAAGAGATTACATGTGTGATAATTTTTATGACATTCGCACATTTGGTGCAGTTATGACGACATTTGTGAAAGCTGCCTTAAATTGTGGACAAGTAAGAGGCCCGGTGCAGATTGGTTTTGCCAGAAGTATTGATCCAATTATCAGTCAGGAAGTGACCATTACGAGAGTAGCGATTACAACAGAAAAAGATGCTGAAAATAAGAGTACAGAGATGGGAAGAAAATGTATAGTTCCATATGGATTATATCGGGTAGAAGGATATATTTCCGCAAATTTAGCAAGAAAGGTAACAGGATTTTCAGAGGATGATCTAGAGCTCTTATGGGATGCCATTATTAATATGTTCGAAAATGATCACTCAGCTGCAAGAGGAAAAATGGCAGTGCGTGAATTGATTGTTTTTAAGCATAGCAAAGAATTAGGGGATTGTCCGGCATATAAACTATTTGATGCAGTAGAAGTATTCAAAAAGGAGAATGTGGAATATCCAAGAAAATATCAGGATTATACTGTGTGTGTTCATGAAGAAACTATTTCGGATTCAGTTGAAGTGAAAAGGATGATTTAATGGAATATAAAGAAGATGAGTATTTGATGTTGTAGAATTTCAAAAGTGTGAGGATGGTATTTCGTTATTTGGACATCGAGGATTATATTCAGTATTTCCAGTAGAGTATAAAAAAGGGAAACCGAAAATTACAGAAGAGGACAAACTACAACTTACAGCACAGGCAATGTGTTTGGAGGAAATGTTTTCGACGGAAATATCAGAAGGTGCTATTTTTTATGGAGAGACTCGAAGACGAGAAAATGTACTGTTTTCACAAGAACTAAGGGATGAAGTGAAAGCGTTATTTGATGAAATGCATCAGTATTATAGCAGAGGATATACTCCCAAGGTGAAAAAAAGCAAATCATGTAATAACTGCTCATTAAAAGAAATATGTCTCCCTAAGTTAGAAAAGACAACTTCAGTGACCGCTTATATAACGCAGTCACTAAAGGAGGATGTAAAGTGAAAAAATTATTAAATACTTTATATGTGACATCTGAAAATAGTTATTTGGGACTGGAAGGAGAAACAATCGTAGTATATGACAATCAAACGGAAATCGGACGATTGCCATTACACAATTTGGAAGGTATTGTATCATTTGGATATCGGGGAACAAGTCCGGCACTAATGGGTGCTTGTGCAGAACGAAATATTTCTATATGCTATTTAAGCCCACAAGGAAAGTTTTTGGCAAGAATATCTGGAAAAACAAAAGGAAATGTTCTTTTACGAGAACAACAATATAAGAGTTGTAAGGATGAAGATATCAGTCTTCAAATTGCAAAAAACTGTATTTTAGGTAAAGTATACAATGCAAGATGGGTCCTAGAAAGAGCTGTGCGTGATCATGAAATGCAAATTGATTCAGAACGTGTAAAAAAAGCATCTTTGCAATTGAAGAATGCTTTAGATTTAATACAAAATGCAGAGTCAAAAGAGCAGTTACGAGGATATGAAGGCGAGAGTGCCAGCATTTATTTTGGGGTTTTTGATGAATTAATATTACAACAGAAAAAAGATTTTGCATTTAGTGGACGAAATAAAAGACCGTCGTTAGATAATGTAAATGCGATGCTTTCATTTGTTTATACTTTATTAACGAACCAAATTGCTTCGGCACTAGAGACAGTTGGATTGGATTCATATGTTGGATATCTTCATACAGAGCGACCAGGCAGAGTGTCACTTGCACTTGATTTGATAGAAGAATTTCGGTCCGTATATGCAGATCGCTTTGTGTTATCATTAATTAATAAGAAAATTGTAAATGGTAAAAACTTTTCTCGTAAAGAAAATGGTGCGGTTTTGATGGATGATGATTTGCGAAAAAAGGTATTAGTAGAATGGCAAAATAAGAAAAAAGAAGTTATTACACATCCATTTTTGAAAGAAAAAGTCGAAAGGGGAATGCTTCCGTATGTACAAGCTATGTTGCTTGCCAGATATTTGCGTGGTGATTTAGATGGATATCCAGTATTTCTTTGGAAATGAGGTAAATTAATATGCTTGTACTTATTACGTATGATGTTAATACAGAAACTGCATCAGGAAAAAAACGATTAAGAAAAGTGGCAAAACAATGTGAAAACTATGGAAGACGTGTTCAAAATTCGGGATTTGAATGCATTTTAGATCAAGCACAAAGCGTTATGTTAAAACAAATCTTAAGTGATATTATTGATGAAAATGTAGACAGTTTACGTTTTTATTATTTGGGCAATAAATATCAGACAAAAGTAGAACATGTAGGAATAGAACGAGGAATTGCAGTAGATCAGCCCCTGATTCTGTAAATAACTGGTGCGAATATGAAGTTCACATAAATTTATAAGGTGATTCGCACCAAAAAATAATTTAAAATACTAGATTTAATTCTATTTATAAAGTTTATATTAATGATTAAAGAATTAATTTGAGTGTTATTTGTCAATGTTCCACAATATAAATTCATTATTTTGTGCAATATTGCTGTCGCTCCCTTTGTGGGAGCGTGGATTGAAATTCCGGCAAGAAGATAAAGGATGTCCCGTTGCAGGTCGCTCCCTTTGTGGGAGCGTGGATTGAAATGAAAAGAATTGCGCCCGATCCGAAAAACGGTTCTAGTCGCTCCCTTTGTGGGAGCGTGGATTGAAATTTCATGAGCGGCTGCCAATCAACTTTCTTTCCGGTCGCTCCCTTTGTGGGAGCGTGGATTGAAATTAGAAACGAACATTCGCTGTTCGGTCCCATCGTGTCGCTCCCTTTGTGGGAGCGTGGATTGAAATCTTTTCCGGCGTGTAATAACAATATGGAAATATGTCGCTCCCTTTGTGGGAGCGTGGATTGAAATAAGTGATGAAAATTAGAAATATATCCCACCTTGGTCGCTCCCTTTGTGGGAGCGTGGATTGAAATTGACAATGTAAATGGAGAATTGACAGAAGGAACAGTCGCTCCCTTTGTGGGAGCGTGGATTGAAATAGTAACAATATTTTAGATTATTTTTGCAGCTTTAGGTCGCTCCCTTCGCGGGAGTGTGGATTGAAATTGCTTGCGTGACTGCTCTGAAGATGATACAATAGTCGCTCCCTTCGTGGGAGCGTGGATTGAAATTTTTGACTTGAGAAGTATAGAACAAGTCCCATTAGTCGCTTCCTTTGCAGGAGTATAAATTAAACAGGTTAGTATTTATATTCAAAGTAGCTGATTGAAGCCACCTTTTCACCTAAGGAGACAAACCCATGTATCTTATTTCAATTTATTTTGACAAGCAAACAAATAAAACCCTGCAGTGGTATATAGACAAAATTGCTGAGAAAACAAATAATCATTTTATGATTGAGAATCGTGTGCCGCCACATATGACAATAGCTGCGATTGAGGCAAGAAATGTCAATGTTCTAAAACCAGCATTTGAAACTTTGAATGGAAAATTATACTCAGGCAGCATGAAGGTTGTCTCGGTTGGACAGCTGTTTCCATATGTAATGTATGCAACTCCTGTGTTGAATCAGGAGTTGTTTGAATTGTCTGAGGAAGTATATAGTACATTTTTTGATATTCCAGAGACAAAAATGAGTGAATATTATAAGCCGTTTTCATGGCTGCCACATATAACTTTAGGAAAAACACTGAATAAAGTACAGATGCAGAAGGCGTTTCAGGCAATGCAGGAAAGCTTCGTACCATTCACAGCACAATTTGATGAGATAGGTATGGCGAAAGTAAATCCACATGAAGATGTGGCAAGGTTTAAATTGGTTTAATAGATAGCTATACGTTCCTTACAAAAAAATTGATATAAGAATTCTTGCTCAGATTCCATGAGGTAAATAGAACGCAAAGGATATCGAGCGACGATATTTGGATAGTGGATTTTCTGGGATTGAAGATGCAAAATTTGCGAAGGAAGTATCTTTAAATTCCAGAAAAAGCAAGATGTAGATGCAATTATACATGCCAGGCAGACTGAAAAGCATCTGCAACAATGAATATCAAGGCAGTGTAGATACATCAGTTGTCAAAAAAGCATCTGCGACAGCAAATAAACCCAGAATATAGATACATCAGACACCAGAAAAGTAAACACTTCATCACTTTACCTATTTCAATCACGATACACCACAAAGCAAGAAAAAGACTATGCAATCCAGCGAATTAGAGTCGGGCTTGCCCGACGAAGCTCCCGAAGGAGTGCATAGTCTTTTTCTTGCTTAGAGGTCGTCGTGAACTAAATAGCAAATCAAAAGGAGCTAGAAAAGAGATGAAGAGTTGGAATGATCACCTATTCAACACTTTATTGATTTGTTCTACAGGTAAATTCAATAGTTCAGCCAGTTTGTCAGCATCGGTAATATGCTTAAATAAAGTTCGGATAAATTCTTCGGTCACTTGTTCGGTCACTTGCGCGGTTACTTCTTCCGTTACTCGTTTGGTCACAAGTTCTTCCTGTTCTTGAAATTCTTCTGCCATTAATTCTTTTAATGCTTCACACATATTCGTTTTAACCTCCTTTACTGCAACCCAGTTCGCACGGGTGATTACATCCATTGCAGCTTGATATAGTTTTGATGATTTTTTAATTTCATATTCTCTGAGAAGTGTTTCAATTTCTTGGGGATTTGTCATATTCTTACGTAAACTCTGCAACCAAAGATTTTCTTTTGGATCCAACTCTTTTGTTACGAGAAGTTGTATTGGAAAAGCATCCCCGGTTATATAATAAATTCCGGCATCTATAGGAACAGTGTCCAATCCTCGAAAGTCCTTTAGATGCTGAATCATCTTTCTGGGGAAATGGTTGCATATGAAAGTGATAGTTAATTCTTGTGGCGGAATCTCGCAGACTTTGTCAGTGTCGGACTGATAAAAACAGCAATATCCATACACTTTGTAAAAATCGTTAATTGTTAAATTGTCATCCGGACTTTTGTATTCAAGGATATTGTATCTTTTGAAAATCCTGCCGATATTCTTGTGAATCACTTCATTTTCAGCTACTTTGATAATCAACTCATCCATCTGCATGGGCTTTTTCGATAATAAATGCTCTGGCTCAAAGGTGAGTTTTTCGGCTTCTGCTTCAAATTCAATCTGGATTGATGCCTGAAAAGCCGGATGCCATTGAATCGTATCTTTTGTACCTTTCGTCAATTAAAGTCTCCTTTCATTATAAAGTTTTCAGTTACTTAATGCAATGACAAAGAGACAACAAAAAATACACCACTGAAGTGAAAATAATATAGAAATCTCCAATTATCAACTTGTCAAAAGCATTTCTTTTCATATCGGATTATGTTTCGGAATTCGAAACCCGAGATGAGAGCCTTGCGGCTTAGAAAATTCAGAGAAAAGAAGGTCTCTGAAGATGTAGGAATACCATAGCATGAATTTTGTGTTGTGTAAAGGGGGAAGTTGACAGGTGTTGGATGTTGCTTTTTTGAACAGTGCTTATCATGAATACTGTATTCTGGGGGAATAAAGCCAAAAAATAAATAAGAAAAAGAATTTATTTTGACATTTTTAAAGATAGATGTTAGCATGACTTGAAGATATTACAAATTGTTAGGATTAAGGAAGAACGATTTACATGTTAAATAAAAAGGATTTCTTAAAATATGCATCAAAATTAGCATTTCCAATTATGCTTCAAAATCTGATAGGAACATTGGTAAATATTGCTGATACGGTAATGCTTGGATATGTAAGCCAGACTGCTATGTCAGCTTCATCACTTGCTAACCAGTATACTTTTATTCTGTTCTGTTTATATTATGGTATGGCTACAGGTACTTCTGTTTTGTGTGCTCAGTACTGGGGAAAAGGGGATAAAAAAACAGTAGAAAAGATTCTTGGTCTGGCGGAACGGATTTCGCTGATTGTTTCTCTTATATTTTTCGTTGTTTCATTCACCATGCCAACAATGGTTATGAAGATTTTTACAAATAGTCCAGGTACGATTGCAGCCGGAAGTGAGTATTTGAAGGTAATTTCGTTTTCATTTATATTTATGGGATTTTCACAAGTTTTTATGAGTGCTCTTCGAAGTATTGGAAAAATAATGCTGCCTTCTATTACGTACATTGTTTCTTTATGTGTCAATGTGTTTTGTAATGCGACCTTTATCTTTGGCCTGTTTGGATTCCCAAAGCTTGGCGTTACCGGTGTTGCCCTTGGTACTGTTATTGCCCGAATCACAGAAGTAGTGATTTGCCTTATCTACTCATTAAAGAGTTCTGATGTCAGATTCCGGATAAAATACTTCTTTGCAAAATCAGGAATTTTGTTTCAGGACTTTATGAAAATTGCTGCTCCGGCCGTAATAAATGATGTTGTTTGGAGTTTCGCTGCTTCAACATTTGCAGCAATTTTTGGTCATATTGGCGATGATATGGTCGCTGCAAATGCCGTTGCTGTTATGGTGGTAAATATTGGTGCTATTGCCTGTCGCGGGTTTGCCAACGCAACTACTATTATTATCAGCCAGGAGTTGGGTAAAGATCGCATTGATACAGCCAGAGAATATGGGAAACGCATGCTCAGAATAACAATTATTGTAAGTCTGATAGGTTGTGTCATTATTCTGGCAATTCGCCCGTTGATATTAGATTTCTATCGGGATAAACTGACAGAGGCTGCCATTTATTATCTGGGCGTTTTTATAATGATGACAACCTGGCGTCTGGTAGGAGAAGGCATTAATACTTGTCTTATATGTGGATGTTTCAGAGGAGGCGGCGATTCTAAATTTGGAATGATTATAGATTTCGTATTTATGTGGCTTGTTGCAGTTCCTACTACATTTATTGCAACGTATGTCTTAAAATTACCGCCTATCTGGGTTTACTTTGTTATGACTTTGGATGAGTTTGAAAAAATGCCTGTGGTATTTATTCACTATTTCAGAAAGAAATGGCTTGCAAATATTACCAGAAATTTTGAGTGATTATTGTAAATTTATGGCATCTGTATTTTAAAACGAGGAGGAAGATTGTGGAATTAAGCAAAATAACGATTAAAAAAATTCGGGAACTGATTGTATTTACAGCATTTCTTGTGGTTGCCTTGTGGAAGTTTGACGTGGTGCTCGATGTGCTAAAAGCAATGTGGAAGATTATATTTCCATTTGTGCTTGGTGGAGCAATTGCATTTGTGACCAATGTGCCAATGAGTTTTTTAGAAAAGAAAATTTTTAAAAAGCAAAATAAGGCAGCTGAAAAACTGGCAAGACCGGTAAGCCTGCTTCTTACAATCGTATTGGTGATTGGTGTGATTGCAGTGGTGATGTTTGGTGTAATTCCTCAGCTTACACGGACAATGGGAACTTTAATGATGAGTATCGCTGATTTTGTCCCGGAGATGCAAAGATGGATTCGGGAATTTTCCCATAATAACCAGGAGATTATGAAGCTGGTAAATCAATTACAGTTTAATTCAGATCAGGCAATCAAGTGGGGAATAAGCGTTCTTGGAAATGGTGCAGGGAATATGATGAATACGACAATGTCGGCAGTTAGTTCCATAGTCAGTGGACTGGCAACTTTTTTCATTGCATTTTCTTTTGCCTGTTATGTTCTGTTTCAGAAAGAAAAGCTGCATGTTCAAGTAAGAAAAGTATTTTTTGCCTTTCTTCAAAAACAAAAAGCAGATAGTATTCTTAACGTTTGTTCTTTAACTTATCGGACATTTGCAAACTTTCTTACAGGGCAGTGCTTAGAAGCCGTGATTCTTGGAAGTATGTTTTGTGTTATATTGAGTATTTTGAGGATGCCATATGCACTTCTGATTGGAGTTTTAATTGCGTTTACAGCTTTGGTTCCCATTTTCGGGGCTTTCATTGGGTGTGCAGTTGGAACATTTTTAATCTTTATGGTAAGTTCGAAACAAGCAGTTTTATTTATTATAGTATTTTTGGTGCTGCAACAGATTGAGGGAAATCTAATCTATCCACATGTTGTAGGTGAATCGGTAGGGCTTCCGTCGATTTGGGTGCTGGCAGCAGTTACAATTGGTGGAAATCTTATGGGAATTGTAGGCATGCTTATTTTTATTCCACTGTTGTCCGTGTTCTATACTATTTTTCGCGAATTTGTATATTTGCGTTTGAAAAAACAACACATCAAGCAGGTGACAGAGAAAGAAATATTTTTTGATAAAGATTGAAAAAGGTGTTAAATATCAATTATGATTAAACGCTTTACGAAAGGATAACCTATTATGAATACAGTAACAGTAAGAAATATTACGATTGGCGAAGGACGTCCGAAAATTTGTGTTCCTATCGTTGGCAAGACACGTGAAGAAATTCTAAATGAAGCAGCTACCTTCATTACTCTCCCGGTAGACATTGCAGAATGGCGTGTAGACTGGTACGAAGATGTGTTCTCTATTCAGGAAGTTCTGGATACAGCCCGTCAGTTAAAAGAGGCTCTTGGACAGATTCCGGTACTCTTTACATTCCGAACATCTAAGGAAGGCGGAGAAAAAGAAATTTCTCCGGAACAATATGCACAGTTGAACAAAGCTGTATCAGAAAGCGGTTTTGTGGATTTGATTGATGTGGAGGCATTTACTGGGGATGAAATTGTATCCTCTATTATTGCTCATGCTCATGCACATGGTGTAAAAGTGATTGCATCGAATCATGACTTCGCAAAAACTCCGGAGAAAGACGAAATTGTACGTCGTCTCAGAAAAATGCAATCTCTTGATGCGGATATTCCAAAGATTGCTCTTATGCCAACTTGTAAAAAAGATGTTCTGACATTATTAGAAGCTACTTTGGAAATGTCTGAACAGTATGCAGATCGCCCGATTATTACTATGTCCATGGCAGGAACAGGGGTTGTAAGCCGTCTTACAGGTGAGACCTTTGGATCCGCACTGACTTTTGGTGCTGCTTCCAAAGTTTCTGCTCCGGGACAGATAGGTGTCCATGAATTGAAACAGGTTCTGGATATCATACATAAAAGTTTAACGATTTAAAGTGGAAAATCGTTAAAATATATTGTGATATAGAAAAACACCTGCTATAATAACAAAAAATAATAATCAGATAAGAAGGGGATAAGAAGAATGGGAGAACAATTTAACTATAATATTGTCCTGATCGGATTCATGGGAGTAGGAAAGAGTACTATCTCTGAGTTTTTGAAAACATCCTTTGCCATGGAGGTTATCGAGATGGATCAGATTATCGCAGAAAGAGAAGGTATGACTATTTCTGATATTTTTAAAATACACGGAGAAGAATATTTTCGTAATCTAGAGACCAATCTTCTTATCGAGATGCAGTCAAAAACTAATGTAGTGATTTCCTGCGGTGGCGGAACTCCAATGAGAGAATGTAATGTTGCTGAAATGAAGAAAAACGGACGGGTAGTTCTTCTGACAGCAAAACCAGAAACCATTTTAGAACGTGTCAAAGACAGTCACGACCGCCCGCTGATTGAAAATAATAAGACAGTTTCATTTATTGCAGAGCTGATGGAGAAACGAAGAGAGAAATATGAGGCAGCAGCGGATATTATCATCGAAACAGACGGAAAAGATAAATCGCAGATTTGCGAAGAGCTGATTCTTAAGCTGCGTCAGATGGATGATAAATAAAATTTACATAATAGTTTAGTGATTTAACTGATGCAAAAATGCAGGAGTTAATAGGAGGATAAAAGATGGAACAGAGAATTAAAGGAACAACAGGTTTATTGGCATTAATCGGAAGTCCGGTAGGACATTCAGGCTCTCCGGATATGTACAATTTCTGTTTCCGTTATCATAACCTGGATTACAGCTATATGGCTTTTGATATCAAAGAAGATCAGGTGCCGGCAGCATTGGATGCGATGCGTTTATTTAAGATGAGAGGATGCAATGTAACTATGCCATGCAAAACAGCAGCAGCCCAGAATATGGATGAATTATCACCTGCAGCAAGAATCATTGGCGCTGTAAATACAATCGTTAATGAAAATGGAAAACTAGTTGGACACATGACGGATGGTATCGGTTTCGTAGGAAATCTGAAAGATCATGGCGTAGATATAAAAGGAAAGAAAATGGTAGTTTTAGGTGCGGGAGGAGCTGCAACAGCTATCCAGGTGCAGTGTGCATTGGACAAAGCAGCATCTATTTCTATTTTTAATCCAAATGATCCTTTTCTAGATCGTGCAAAAAATACAGCAGCAAAGCTGAAAAATGAAGTGCCTGATTGCGATGTGCAAGTATTTTGTCTGGATGATCAGGATAAATTAAAAGAAGAAATTGCAAAAGCTGATATTCTGGTAAATGGAACATCAGCAGGAATGAAACCTCATGAAGATTTTTCTCTAATCACAGATAAATCTGTATTTCGTCCGGATTTGATTGTATGTGATGTTGTATACAATCCAGAAGAAACAAAACTCCTTCGTGAAGCAAGAGAAGCTGGTTGCACAAAAACTATTGGCGGAAAAGGTATGCTTCTGTGGCAGGGAGTTGCAGCTTATAAACTATATACTGGCATGGATATGCCTGTAGAAGAATATAAGAAATATCAGGCAGAAAACGAGAAATAAAACTTGAAGATACAGGCGCAACAATGTCTGCAAACGGAAACCATATGGATTGCACATGAGCGTGTTCGTATTTCAAAATAATAGATAAACCTTCATTTAAATTTAATAATTAGTAGTTATTTAAATAGAACTCAAGGAATATTAAGTGGTGGTATCTGCGATAGTGGATTTTTGGAGATTGAAGATGCGTAATTTTGCTAGAGAGTATCCGCAAGGTATGGAAAATGTGGGATGCAGATGAAAAATTTGCAAAGGAAGTATCCTCAAATCCTAGAAAAAGCAAGATGTAGATGCAATTACACATGCCAGGCAGGACGAAAAGCATCTGCAAGTCATGAAAAGAGCAAATTGTAGATACATTGGTCTAAAAAAAGAGTATCTGCAAAAACGAATATCAAGGTCTTGCAGATACGTCAGCTGCCAAAAGAGTATCTGCGACAGAGCATATTAAGGGATTGTAGATACATCAGTTATCAAAAAAGCATCTGCTCAAGCGAATAAACCTAGAATATAGATACATCAGACACCAGAAAAGCATATTTCTTCATCATTCCATCTATTTCAACCACGATACACCTTGAAGCAAGAAAAAGACTATGCAATCCAGCGAATTGGAGTCGGGCTTGCCCGACGAAGCTGAGCAGGAGTGCATAGTCTTTTGTTATCTATTCAGGCAATGGAAGCATATGCCAAAAAATTTCATGTTTCAGGAAATGATGTGGTTGCATTATTTCATGAAAATCAAGTTTTTGAAAAGATGATGATTCAGCATGAATATCTCCATCAGATAAGTTTTGAAGAAGTGTTAGAATATGTAGAGAAGATTATCATGGAAGGTTCGAAGGAATTAGTTGTTTATCATGGGAGTTGTTATGAATTTGAACGTATAGATCTTAATAAGTCTCATAATAGGAGAGATTTCGGAAAAGGTTTTTATACTACGATTTTACAATCCCAGTCAAAAGAGTGGGGATATAGACTTTCTTTAAGAGAAAAAAAGAAGAAGTATTTTGTGTATGAATACTTGTTTGAGGAAAATTCAGTATTAAATGTGAAAAGATTCGATGCTTTGAGTGAAGAATGGCTGGAATTTATTAAAGAAAATAGAAGTAAAGGCGGATTACAGCATAATTATGATGTAGTGATTGGACCGGTTGCTGATGATAATACAATGGAAACAGTTCAATTATATATAGCAAATATTTTAACGGCATCGGAAGCTGTAGAAAGGTTGCGGTATAATAAAGTGAATAATCAAGTGTCCTTTCACACAGAAAAAGCATTGCAGTGTTTACAGTTGGTAAGGAGGAATTCTTATGCCAGAAATGATATATAGTTTTAATGGAAAAGATATCACTATGAATGTGTGCATACAAATCAGGGATGTATTAAAATTGTTACAACAGCATTTTCATATTAGTTTTGAGGAAGCAGCGTTGAAATTTTATAAATCCGAAACGTATAAGACGTTACAAGAAACAGAGAACGGCTTATGGGCAGAATCAGCGGAATATATAGCTGATAGATATTACGAAGAAGCGGAAAACAATTGAGTTACTGTATAAATTATCAGTTGATGTGTGGACGTTCGACTTGAAAAATAGAATACTGTGTAAAGGAGAGGAACTATGCCAAAAAGACTTATAGATACTACAGCAAGTGAATTGTTACGATATAGTAAGTCGGAGCTTCTGACAGCTATTGCAGATAGCGAAGGAAGAATACTTGCAACAGAGACAATCGGAACAGTAACCCCGATGTTAGTTAATATTACCAACGCAGAATTTGTAGCATCTCTTGGAGCAGATTTGATTATGTTAAATATTTTTGATGTAAATAATCCGACAATTCAGGGCTTACCAAAGGTGGCACCGGAAGATACAATCCGCGAGGTGAAACGTCTGACAGGAAGATTGGTTGCAATTAATTTGGAACCGGCGGTGATAAAAGAAGGAGAAGAAGAATCTGTTTGGAATCTTACAACAGGACGTCAGGCTACAGTGGAAAATGCAATAAAGGCTGCAGATATGGGAGTAGACATGATTGTTCTGACGGGAAATCCGGGAGTAGGAGTAGATAACGAGGCAATTATACAGGTACTTTCAAAATTGAAAGAAGCAGTTGGTGACAGAGTGATTCTTACGGCAGGTAAGATGCATGCATCTGGAATTATTTCAGAGGCCGGAGAAAAGATTTTAACAAAAAAAGATGTAGAGGCATTTGTTGATGCAGGTGCAGATGTAATATTGCTTCCGGCGCCGGGAACAGTTCCGGGAATTACAATGGAGTATGCACGAAAGCTTATCAAGAAAGCACATGAAAAAGGTGCATTGGCGATGACAACCATCGGAACATCTCAGGAAGGTGCAGATGAAGCTACAATCCGTCAGATTGCACTTATGTGCAAGATGGCAGGTGCAGATATACACCATATTGGGGACAGTGGATATATGGGGATGGCATTGCCGGAAAATATTACAGCGTACAGTGTGGCTATTCGTGGAAAACGTCATACATACCGTAGAATGGCAATGTCGCTTTTACGGTAACAATAAAAAAAGGAGAGGGAGTGTTAGCATTCCAGCTCCTTTTTTTGTGTGTATAATTTGCAAAATTGTCGAAATTTTGAAGGGTTTAAATTTGTGAGGTTAGATATAAAACAAAAAATTATAACAAAAATCAAAACAGAAAATTGTGCAAAAAAACCAAAAAATAATAATTTGCAATGGATATATTGACAAAAATGTGAACAGATGTATAATAAGCACATAAATTGGTTGAACCAATCAACCACAGAACCATTAAACCAAGAAAGGAAAAGAAAAAATGTCGAAACAATTAGCAGATAATCAGGATTTATTGGCAATGACGCATATTGGTGAAGAACCAGAAAAGTATATGAAATCAGTAACTCCACCGATTTTTATGAATTCACTTCATGTTTTTGATACGGTAAAAGACTATTTCGATGTAGATATTTTCAATGATGAATTCTACTATGGAAGAGCCTCTAATCCGACAGTCGCAATTCTTGAAAAGAAAATTGCTGCATTAGAACATGGATCAAGAGCAGTTGTATTTTCAGCAGGTATGGCAGCTTGTGCAGCAGCAATTCTTAAGATTTGTACAGCAGGCAGTCATGTGATTTGTATTAAAGAAAGTTATGGACCGGTACAGCATTTGCTTGATGAGTTCCTCAGTCCAAAATATGATGTAGCAGTTACTTATGTTGAAGGAAGAACAGTAAAAGAATTCGAAGAAGCAATTCGTCCAGAAACAAAGATGATTATTTTAGAAAGTCCAACAACACTATTATTCAATGTTGTGGATTTGGAAGGCGTAGCGAAACTTGCAAAAGAGCATGGTATTAAAACGTATATAGATAATACATATTCAACTCCAATTTTCCAAAAACCATTGGATATGGGAATTGATATTGTAATGCATACTATGACAAAGTATATCGGCGGACATAGTGATTTAGTAGGTGGCGTGCTTGTTTCAAAAGATGAAGAGTTTATGCGCGAGGTAATGGTGCAAAGAGATTGGTTTGGAGGAGTTCTTGGACCAATGGAAGCATGGTTAGCGATTCGTGGTCTTCGAACATTAGATGTGCGTATGCAGAGACATTACGAGACAGCGATGGAAGTAGCAAAATTCCTTGAAGCCCAGCCAAAAGTAAAACGAGTATTCTTTACAGGGCTTGAATCTCATCCACAGTATGAACTTGCAAGAAAGCAACAGAAGGGTGAATGCGGTCTGATGAGTCTTGAAATTGATGGAACATTAGAAGAGACAGAAACATTTGTTAATAGTTTGAAACTTTTTGAAAAAGGTTGTTCTTGGGGCGGATTTGAAAGTCTTGCGATTGCTTATACATATAATTGGACAGATGAACAGTGTGCATTTCTGAATGTATCAAGGAATATTGTAAGAATTCATTGTGGTCTTGAAGGTACAGAAAATTTAATTGCCGATTTAAAACAGGCACTTGGCAAAATTTCATAAAGGAGAATCATCATGGGAGAAGAGAAAAAAGAAGTAAAAAAAACCACCCTTTTTACAGCAGTATTACCATTGATTTTTATGTTTGTTGTTCTTTTTACAGGACTGGTTGTTTATAGTATTGATATTAAGATTCTTTTAATTATTTGTGCAGCATTTACTATTTGTGTGTGCATGTATCAAGGACATAAATGGAAAGAAATCGAAGACGAGATTGTAGCGAAACTTGCAAAAGCATTTCCTGCAATCATGATTCTGATATGTGTAGGTCTTATGATTGGTGCATGGGTAGTGAGTGGAACAATTCCGTTCCTTGTATATATAGGACTTCAAATCATTAGCCCTAAGTATATTATCATTACTTCATTTCTTGTAACAGTAATTCTTTCTGTTAGCACAGGAACATCCTGGGGAGCAGCAGGAACGGTAGGAGCAGCGTTGATTAGTGTGGCAGCTGGTATGGGTGCACCACTTCCGGCAGTTGCAGGAGCGATTGTTGCAGGAGCTTATTTTGGAGATAAGATGTCACCATTATCTGATAGTACAAATATGTCTGCAATCGCAACAGAGACAAACCTTTATCAGCATATAGGACATATGTTTTATACAACTGTTCCTGGATTTATCGTGAGTTGTGCTGTTTACCTCATCGCAGGAGCACATTTTGCAAGTGATTCGCAGGTAGGCCAAGTTGACGAAATCATTAATACACTTGGGGAACTTTTTAATCTTGCAATGCCGGTAGGACTTTTATTATTGATTCCTTGTGTGATTGTTATTGCAGGGTCTCTTATGAAAAAACCTACAATTCCAGTCATGATTATTTCTTCTGCTGTAGCAATTGTAATCGCTATGTTAGTACAGGGATTTTCATTTACAGATTGTGCAGCAAGTATGGTAAGTGGATTTAAGATGGAAATGCTTCATACATCTATGAATCTTGAAAATATTGTAGAACAGGTGCCAAATCTTCTTCAGAGAGGCGGTATGAGTTCTATGATGAATACTGCATTGATGGCATTTTGCGGATTCTCTTTCATTGGAGCACTTACAGTGTGTGGAAGTATGGAATTAATCCTCGAACGAATTATGAAACATATTCATGGAACAGGACAGCTGATTACACTCACGGTTATTCTTGGAGTTATCATGATTACAGTAATTGGAGAGGCTACTGTAACATTCCTTATGATTGGTGGAATGTTCCGTCCAGAGTATATCAAACGTGGATTAGAGTCAAAGAACTTATCAAGATCTTTGGAAGACAGTATTACAGTTGTAGAACCATTAGTACCATGGTCATTAGCTGGTGTGTATATGACATCTGTACTTGGAGTACCGACAGTACAGTATGCACCATGGGCAGTACTTTGCTATACAGGAGTTATCTTTGCAATCATCTGGGGATTTACTGGATTTGGAATTGCAAAAATTAAGAAAGGTTCTAATTCATATGAAGAGTACCTTGAGTTATCAGGAAAAACAGAATAAAAGGACTCACTTGACGTTTGTGTAAGATTTCCTTATAATTAAAGAGGATTCAGTATCTGTAAAAAGATATTGAGTCCTTTTGTCATGATAATATGTAGATATTAGCTTACTTGAGAAGGTGAAATATATAGAAGTTGAGGAAATTTTATGAGTAATACAAACAGTGATGTGGTAGAGGATAAGAAGAGGATTTCAATGAAACCGATAGAGAAAAAATCTCTGTATTTGAAGATTTCAGATGCAATTTATCGTTATATTCAGATGAATAATCTTCAGCCGGGAGATAAACTTCCATCAGAACGTGATATGTCAGCTATGTTGCAAACAAGCCGTAATTCCGTAAGGGAAGCTCTGAGAATATTAGAAGATCGTGGATTGATTTATGTAAAAACGGGTAGCGGTGTATTTATTAATAATCCTTATGGAGAAAATAATTCTCTTACAATACAGCTTACAAATTGCTCTTTAGAGGAGATGGAAGAACTTCAAAGTGCGTTAGATCATAAAGCTGTAGAGAATGCAATGGAGCACGGGACTGTGCAAGAGAAAGAGCAACTAATTGAAACTGCCGCAGAGATGGTTAAATTAGCTGAGGATAATTTGTATAGTCATGTACTTGATCGTAGTTTTCATGATAGTCTCTATAAAATAGGACGAAATAGTGCGATTGAACAGATGATAAGTAAGATTCGTTCATATCGATTCATACAACAAGAAGATTCAGAGGATGGGAATGATTCTATTTGGCTGGTAACTATTCCGCAGCACTTGAAACTTGCACAAGCACTTAAGAATTGCGATATGAATACTGCGATACAGGCAATGGATGAGATTAATAAGTATGGATTTAAAATTTCTAGAAAAAAACTATAATATAAAGAGTATTATTGCAAAAAGCAGAATGGTTTCTGCCAGTAGAGATTATCTGCTGGCAATTTTTACATATTAAAAAATAATATTATAAGATGAGGGGTGTTTTTATGGGTGGAGAGAGTAAAACGAGAATGACAGAGGGAAGTATCTCCAAAAAAATCATTTTATTTGCAATCCCATTGTTTTTTGGAAATTTATTTCAACAGTTATATAATACAGCGGATTCCCTGATTGTGGGGAATTTTCTTGGCAGTAACGCACTGGCGGCAGTCAGCTCTTCGGGAAATTTGATTTTTCTTATGGTGGGATTTATTAATGGAATAGCCATGGGAGCAGGAGTTGTTATTGCCAGGTATTATGGGGCGAAGAAGAAAGACTCTCTGCAGAAATCAATTCATACAACAGTGGCTTTGGGGTTGGTGTCTGGTTTAATATTGATGGTTGCAGGGATGGTATTGGCACCGAAGATATTGGTGCTGATGGGAACGCCTGCAGATGTATTGCCGGAATCGATAGTGTATTTCCGGACATATTTTGCCGGATCTGTCGGTGTTGTTATGTATAATATTTTTGTAGGAATCCTGCAATCAGTAGGGGATGGACGTCATCCGTTGATTTATTTGATCATTTCATCCTGCATTAATGTCGTGCTGGATATATTTTTTATTGCAGGTCTTGGTATGGGAGTTGGTTCGGCGGCATTGGCTACGGTGATATCCCAGTTTGCCAGTGCAATTTTCTGTATGGTCCACCTGATGCGTGTGAAGGCTGAATATCGTTTGGAATTGCGGCAGGTTCGTTTTGATAAACGTATGTTACAGCAGATTATTCAGAATGGTGTACCTTCTGGTTTTCAGAATTCAGTCATTGCGATTGCAAATGTTTTTGTACAATCTAATATCAATGCATTTGGAAAAATGGCGATGGCAGGATGTGGTTCTTATTCCAAAGTAGAGGGATTTGCATTTTTGCCGGTAACCTGTTTTACTATGGCGTTGACAACTTTTGTCAGCCAGAATCTTGGTGCAAAGCAATATGAACGTGCAAAAAAAGGTGCAAGATTTGGGATTCTCTGTTCAATTTCCATTGCAGAGTTGATAGGAGTTATTATTTACACAGCAGCGCCGGTATTGATCGCAGCATTTAACAGAGATCCGAATGTGGTACATTATGGAGTAATGCAATCTAGAACTATTGCATTATTTTATTTTCTATTAGCATTTTCCCACTGCATTGCGGCAGTGCTTCGAGGTTCAGGAAATGCAGCAGTACCGATGACCGTTATGTTCTGTGTCTGGTGTTTGTTCCGCGTAAGTTACATTGCTGTAACGGTTCGTATTATTCCGGATATCAGAGTAATATTTTGGGCTTACCCGTTGACATGGAGTATTAGTTCCGCTATTTTCCTGTTTTTATTTTTACGTGGAAAATGGGTCTATGGATTTGAGAAAAAATGAAAGGATTATTTATGAAAAAAGAAAAACGAAACAGAATAATTTCTGCACTTATGGTACTTGTAATGGGTGCCCTTCTTATGACAGGATGTGGCGGGAAAAGTACAGAAAAAGAAGACGCAGAGACGCTCACGGTATATTTATGGAGTACGAATTTATATGATAAATATGCACCATATATTCAAGAGCAGCTTCCGGATATCAACATCGAATTTGTAGTCGGAAATAACGATTTGGATTTTTATAAGTTTCTTGATGAAAATGGTGGTCTGCCGGATATTATTACCTGTTGTAGATTCTCACTTCATGATGCAAGTCCGTTAAAAGACAGTTTGATGGATCTTTCAACAACGAATGAGGCAGGTGCTGTCTATAATACATATCTTAACAATTTTAAGAATGAAGATGGTAGTGTGAACTGGTTGCCGGTATGTGCAGATGCTCATGGATTTATAGTGAATAAAGACCTGTTTGAAAAGTATGGTATTCCACTGCCTACAGATTACGACAGCTTTGTTTTTGCATGTCAGGCATTTGAGGAAAAAGGAATCCGCGGATTTACGGCAGATTATTTTTATGATTATACCTGTATGGAGACTTTGCAGGGTCTTTCAGCAGCAGATCTTACTTCTACAGAAGGCAGTAAGTGGCGTACAGCCTACAGTGATCCTGCCAATACAGAAAAAGTAGGATTGGACGATGTTGTCTGGCCAAAGGCATTTGAACGCATGAATCAGTTTATTCAGGATACCAACTTGGGACCGGATGATTTAAATATGACCTATGATGATGTAATGGATATGTATCAAAAGGGTGAAGTTGCTATGTACTTTGGCACTTCTGCCGGTGTGAAAATGTTTCAGGATCAGGGGATTGATACTGCATTCTTACCATTCTTTGAGGAGAATGGAGAAAAGTGGCTGATGACTACACCATATTTCCAGGTTGCATTGAATCGTGATTTTGAACAGGATGAAGCACGCAAGGAAAAAGCAATGAAAGTGTTAAATGTAATGCTTTCTGATGAAGGTCAGAATAAAATTATTTCTGAAGGGCAGGATTTATTGAACTATAGTCAGAATGTGACTCTTAAACTTACTGAATATTTACAGGATGTTAAGCCTGTGATTGAAGAAAATCATATGTATATCCGTATTGCGTCGAACGATTTTTTTGCGATTTCCAAAGACGTGGTTTCGAAGATGATTTCTGGAGATTATGATGCAGAGCAGGCGTATCAGGCATTTGATGCTCAGCTTTTAGATGATGAAAATGTTTCGGATGATGTTGTGTTAAGTTCGTCGAAGTCATATAGTAATTATTTCCATTCAGAAGGTGGAAATGAATCCTATTCTGTTATGGCAAATACATTACGGGATATTTATGGGACAGATGTGTTGCTCGCAACAGGAAACAGTTTTACCGGCAGTGTATTGAAGGCTGATTATACAGAAAAAATGACAGGCAACATGATCATGCCGAATGGTCTTGCTGCTTACAAGAAGGAAATGAGAGGAGCCGAACTGAAAGAAATGTTGAAAGCTTTTGTGGAGGGTTACGAAGGTGGTTTAGTTCCATTTAATCATGGTTCGCTTCCTGTAGTTAGCGGTATTTCTATGGAAATCAAAGAAAATGGGGATGGATACACACTGTCTGAAGTAAAAAAGGACGGGAAAAAGATTCAGGATGATGATAGCTTTACAGTAACTTGCCTGGCAATACCACGACATATGGAGTCTCTTCTTGCAGATAAAGACAGTACATTTGAGGCTGAAGATACAACAGTGAAAGATACATGGATGAATTATGTTTTAGAAGGTGATGTGGTTTTAGCAGAACCGGAAGACTATATTACGTTGAGGTAAGAAAATGAATGCTAAAAATCATAACACGAGAAAGAGAAAAAAATTTATAAGGAAATGTTCAGACATCGCAGCTATTACTGTTTTACTTATCTGTATTATTTGGGCAGGTTTTCAATATTTTAGATTTGTTTCAAATGTTGTTTATCAAGAAAGCGTTTCTCATTTGACAGAGATTTTACATCAGTCAAATAATGCATTAACAGAGATGTCAAATAAGAATTTGACTTATCTTCATATGTTGAGTGAATACTTACAAAACATTTCAAGTGAAAATGAAATTGTGGATTATATAAATAGAGCACAGGAAGAAGCAGAGTTTTCAGATTTCTATTTTCTGTCTACCGATGGTAATTACAAGACAGTAACAGGAGAGACAGGCTATCTTGGTTTGCAGGGGACAATTGCGGATGAGATTATTCAGGGAAATGATATCATAATGAATGCGGTACTTCCGGGAAAATCGCAATTGCTGGTTTTTGCCAGCCCTGTACCTCGCGGATACTATCAGGGATTCGAATATGATGCGATAGCGATTGCTTACGAAAATTCAGATATTGTAAAAATACTGGACATTTCTTCGTTTCATGGACAGGCGAGCAATTATGTTATCCATTCCGATGGCCGTGTCGTAATCGACCATTCTGCGGAGGAAATGGAATCTGTCTATAATTTCTTTGGCGTTTTGCGAGAGCGTTCGAATCTGTCTGAAAAAGAGATTCTCGCACTTTCGAAGAAATTAGAACAGGGACAAAGTGGTTCTACGCTTATAAAACTGGACGGAACAAAATACTATCTGATTTATGAAAAATCAGAAATCCAGGATTGGTCAGTGCTTGGGCTGGTGCCGGTTAATGTAGTTAACGCAAGTATGAATACATTACAGTTTACTACGATGGTACTTGTCGGTATTGTAGTGCTTAGTATTGCAGGATTTATTATTGCAGCGATTCTTAGAAAGAGTAAAGCAAATCTGAAGAACAAGGATATTGAAATTTTATATCGAGACGAGTTATTTCAGAAGCTCTCAATGAGTGTGGATGATGTTTTTCTGATGTTGGATGGAAAAACATTGAAAGTAGATTATGTCAGTCCAAATGTTGAGAAACTATTAGGTATCACAGTAGAACAGATCAGGCAGGATATTCGTGTTCTTAGAAACCTGCATCCAAAGAACTCTGCAAACCGTGATAAAAATTATCTAGAAGAATTGATGGTCAGAGAACAGCGCGAGTGTGAGTTTGAGTATGTTCATCAGAAAACAAAAGAACATCGCTGGTTTCATATTGTTGCCATGGGCAGCGAGGTAGAGAAAAGGAAAAAATACATTTTAGTTATGTCAGACAGAACTGCTGATAAACAAATGAATCATGCACTTTCTGAAGCTGTACATGCTGCTGAAACAGCTAATAAGGCAAAGAGTATGTTCCTTTCCAATATGTCGCATGATATTCGAACACCGATGAATGCGATTATAGGTTTTGCAACATTGGCTGTAAGTAATATCAATAATCAGGAGAAAGTCAGAGATTATTTGAGTAAAATTCTTTCTTCAAGTAAACATTTACTTTCACTTATCAACGATGTATTAGATATGAGTCGTATTGAAAGTGGTAAGATCCATTTAGAAGAGACGGAGGTTAGTCTGCCGGAGGTTCTGCATGATCTGAAGACTATTGTAAGCGGACAGATTCATGCAAAGCAATTGGAACTTTATATGGATGTCATGGACATTACCGATGAGGATGTTTATTGTGATAAGACACGACTTAGTCAGGTGCTGCTAAATCTTTTATCGAATGCAATTAAATTTACTCCGGCAGGTGGAACAGTTTCTGTCCGATTTAGACAGCTTCCGTGTACAAAAAAAGGAAGTGGATGCTATGAAATCCGGGTAAAGGATACAGGAATCGGTATGAGTCAGGAGTTTGCACAGAAAATTTTTGACCCATTTGAACGTGAACGGACGTCTACAGTCAGCAAGACGCAGGGCACGGGGCTTGGCATGGCTATTACAAAAAATATTGTGAATATGATGGGTGGTACGATCGAAGTTAGGACAGAGCAAGGAAAAGGTACAGAATTTATTGTTCGAATAGAGCTTGGTATTCAGTCTGAGCAGCATCACGTAGAAAAGATTGCAGAACTGGAAGGTCTCAAAGCGTTGGTTGTAGATGATGATTTTAATACTTGTGACAGTGTGACTAAGATGCTGGTGAAAGTAGGAATGCGTTCAGAATGGACACTTTCCGGTAAAGAGGCTGTTCTTCGTGCACAACAATCAATAGAACTTGGGGATGCTTTCCATGCATATATCATCGACTGGCGTTTGCCGGATATGAATGGTATAGAAGTGACTCGTCAGATTCGCAGTCTTGGTGATGACACACCGATCATTATTCTAACTGCTTATGATTGGTCTGATATTGAAGTAGAAGCAAAGGCAGCAGGAGTAACAGCGTTTTGTTCGAAGCCTATGTTTATGTCAGATTTACGTAATACTTTAATGACTGCGATTGGACAGAAACAGGCCGAGGAGAATGAAATTTTCCCTGTTGCAGATAAGGTCTTCAAAGGCAAGAGAGTATTACTTGTGGAAGATAATGAATTAAATAGTGAAATTGCGATGACAATTCTTAATGAGTATGGAATTCAAGTGGATACAGCAGGAAATGGAGTTGAAGCCGTAGAGAAAATCAAAATCTCAACACCGGGAGATTATGATTTGGTATTGATGGATGTGCAGATGCCGATAATGAACGGATATGAGGCAACGAAACGTATCCGAAAACTTAACGAACCAAAGCTGGCAGGCATACCAATTCTTGCTATGACAGCAAATGCATTTGATGAAGATCGGAAAAATGCATTGGAATCAGGAATGGATGGTTTTTTATCAAAACCAATTGTTGTGGATGAGCTGCTCCATACATTGCAGGAATATTTTGGAAAAAATAAAATGAATTGACAGGTAGTTTTAGGGTTTTCTTAAGAAAATTGATATGATAAAATAAGAAATGGAATTTCTAAATTTAAGGAGGATGAGAGATGATTAAAGTATGGATAGTAGGATCGAACGGACAGATCGGGCATGCGTTGAATGAGGTCCTCGACCCATTAGAGATTGAAGTATTGAATACAGATAAAGACGAACTGGATATTACAGATACAGAAGAAGTGCTCAATTTTGGTATTGTAAACCGTCCGGATGTAATTATCAACTGTACCGGTGTTACAGATACAAAGTTGTGTGAAGAAGAACCGGAGCTTGCTTATCGGGTGAATGCACTTGGAGCGAGAAATTTAAGCATTGTTGCAAGAAAAAATGGCGCGAAGATGGTTCAGCTTTCAACAGATGATGTATTTGACGGAAAGAGTAAGAAACCATATACAGAATTTGATGATACAAATCCGTTGACTGTTTATGGGGGTTCAAAAAGAGCAGGCGAGAATTATGTAAAGGAATTTACACATAAGCATTTTATTATCCGCAGTAACTGGGTTTACGGAAAAGAAGGACAGAATTTCGTGAATCAGGTATTGGAGGCCGCAGAAAAGGGAAATGCCCTTTCTGTAGCAGCAGACCAGTTTGGTTCGCCGACAAGTGCAAAAGACCTTGCAAGAATGATACTGTATTTAATTAATACAAATGAATATGGCACTTATCATGTAACTTGTAGCGGAGTCTGCAACCGACATGAATTTGCACAGGAAATCCTCAGACTGTCAGGAAAGAAAATTGAATTAAAGGCGGTTCCGACAGAACAGTCGGATCTTTCAGCGGTAAGACCACCATATGCGGTATTGGACAATTTTATTCTCCGTATTATCGATATGTATGATATGCCAGATTGGAAAGAGTCATTAGAAGAATTTATGAATGAAAGAACGGAGAAATAGGATGAAAAACAAGAATGTGAAAGAAAAAAAGAAAGAGAAAAAGATCGGACTGACGACGAAGATCTTCATAGCTTTGCTTTTAGGTGCTGTTTTTGGAATTGTACTTTGTTATTTGATTCCTGACAGCAAGATCAAACATGATATTATTGTAGAAGGTGTGCTTTATGTAATCGGACAGGGATTTATCCGTCTGATGAAGATGCTTGTTGTACCACTTGTATTTTGTTCTCTTGTGTGTGGAAGTATGGCCATCGGAGACACAAAGAAGCTTGGAACAGTCGGTGTCAGAACTTTGATCTTTTATCTTGCTACAACAGCACTTGCCGTAACAGTAGCATTGTCCATTGGTAATTTGATTAATCCTGGTATCGGGCTTGACATGAGTGCAATCCAGACAAGTGCTTCTACTGTCGAGACAATGGAAGCAACTTCACTGACAGATACAATTTTAAATATTATTCCGGATAATCCGATCAATTCACTGGCAAGCGGAACAATGCTTCAGGTTATCGTTTTTGCGCTGATCATTGGTGTTATTCTTGCAAAAATGGGAGAACGTGCAGAGACAGTTGCAAACTTCTTCAGTCAGTTTAATGATATCATGATGGAAATGACAATGATGATCATGAGTCTGGCACCAATCGGTGTATTCTGTCTGATCAGCCGTACATTTGCAAATATTGGATTTAGTGCATTTATTCCACTTGCAAAATATATGATCGCAGTACTTGTGGCACTTGCAATCCAGTGTTTTGGTGTATATCAGATCCTTTTGAAGATTTTTACAGGATTGAACCCAATCCGTTTTATCAAGAAATTCTTCCCGGTTATGGCATTTGCATTCTCAACAGCGACATCAAATGCAACAATTCCACTTTCTATTGAGACACTTTCTAAGAAGATTGGAGTTTCCAAGAAGATTTCTTCATTTACGATTCCACTTGGAGCAACCATCAATATGGACGGTACATCCATCATGCAGGGAGTTGCAGTTGTGTTTGCAGCACAGGCATTTGGAATCCATTTGAGCATGGCAGATTATATTACAGTAATCGGAACAGCAACACTTGCATCTGTCGGAACAGCCGGAGTACCAAGCGTTGGTCTGGTTACACTGACAATGGTATTTAATTCTGTCGGACTTCCGGTAGAGGCAATTGGTCTGATCATGGGTATCGACCGTATTCTGGATATGACAAGAACAGCTGTTAATATCACTGGTGATGCAGTATGTACAACAATTGTTGCACATCAGAATAAAGCGTTAGATAAAAAAGTATTTTATGAGACAGAATAAATAACAGGGAGATGATTCGGGGTACTCGAATCATCTCCCTGTTTAAATTTGTAAAATGTTTTGTTTATACTCAGAAACTGTCATTTTATAATAATTTTTAAAAGCGGTATGAAAATGGTTCGGATAAGAATAGCCCAACCGGTCGGATATTTCAGAAATTGAAAGCTTACCTTCCTTTAAAAATGTAACAGCTGCAGCCATTCTGGCTTCTGTCCTTTTTTGGAGAAAGTTTTGTCCATATCGATTAAAGAGAATCCGACTGGTCTGTCTGGTGCTTAATCCTAAACGGCGTGATAATTCATTTAATGTAATCGTATCGTATTCTAGTAAAAAGCTATCTTCAATGAGGATATAAGCTTTCACCAAAGGAATCGGAATATATGTGATAGCAGCATTTGAAGCCGGTTCGTAGTTTCGCAGTATTTTAACCAGGAACTGCATAAAAAGAGCACGCAACATGATAGTGGCGGCGGAGCCGGGAGCAGAAAACTCCTGATAAATTGCTTCGAGGGTAGCTTGCAACTTAGCACAGTCCTTTCCGTACCAGAACGGATAATGTAAAAAAGGTTCTATAATAGCGTTTTCGGAAGAGTTCTTTTTTGTGTCGTGTGCTTTTTCAATTCTTAAATAAATACAATACTCATATGTCGGATCATCTGAGTCGGAATATTGTTGATGCTCGATATGAGGACCGGTTGTATAGAGTATATTTGGATATAATTCATAGGAGCATTGATTGCTGATCAATGTTCCCTTACCTTTTGGAATATAATGAATCTCATAACTGTTCGAGCTATGGGCATGTGAAGGTGTATTCCACGTCTGGCATTCATATGTAAATTTCAATATATTGATCTGATAATCACCTATCGAAAATGTAATATATAAGTTATCATTTTTCATACTGTAGCCCCCTTTTTAAAAGTACGCTAATCGGACATGAATAAGTTTGTTTTGTCTGCTGTTCCAATATTATTATCGTACTATAGATTTTATAATGAAATCAAGAATAAGATAAAAAAAACAAAAAGGAGGATGACGATGATTATTGATGCACATTTACATCTTTGGGAAAAACAATCGGGATGTGTAAATGGAAAACCAGTCTTTGCATTAAGCGGAGGAAAAAGTGATTTTGGCGGAGCGATACGTCAAATGATGCCACCCTATATGCTGGATGGAAGTAATACAGTAGAAATGCTGATTGCAAATATGGATTATGCGAGAGTCAGTGGATGCGTGGTGACGCAAGAGTATATCGATGGTAATCAGGATGCATATTTATTAGAATGTAGAAAGAAATATCCGGAAAGAATAAAAATTTGTTGTCTGTATGAAGAAAAAGAAATAGACGATAAATGGATAGAACAGTTTGATGGGATTAAAATTTGTGCGGGCAGATTAAAAGATCAAAACTTGTTACATCATAAAGATATTTTTGAAAAAGCAGACAAGCTGAATAAATTTATTTCAATCGATATGGCGGATGGAGAGCTTCAAGTAGGTGATATGGAAAAATTGATTGAGATGCATCCGAATCTGCGGATTGCTATCGGACATTTTGGAATGGTTACGGTAGAAGGCTGGGAGAAGCAGATTGCATTGGCAAAGCATAAAAATGTTTATATTGAAAGTGGTGGAATTACATGGTTATTTCACAAAGAATTTTATCCATATCCATCTGCTGTCAAGGCGATACGCAAGGCGATAGAAATTTGCGGAGTTGAAAAATTGATGTGGGGAAGTGATTACCCGCGTACAATGACCGCCATAACTTATGGGATGAGTAAAGATTTTATAGAAAAATCGACTGCTTTATCGGATGAAGAAAAGAAAAAAATCTTAGGAGAAAATGCAAAAGGATTTTATGGTTTTCCAGAATTAGAAGTTCCGGAAAAAATAATTAACATGGTTGAGTAGGAGAAATAAGATGATTGTAAAAGGAACATATTTTCAGAATAGCAAAGAGAATCCATTGGTATATGGAGATGTTGAAATTAATAATATCCCAAGAAGACGATTAAGAGGAGAGGAAGAAAAAGAAGGTGTGATTGCAGAGAGTGTTCTGGTTGGATTTTGCGGAACAGATTACACATTGATGAATATGGGGCGAGAAGGAAAATTAAAACCTAAATTTCCGGAAGGCTGTAACAGATTGATCAATGGTCATGAGGGTGTTGTATGGGTACCATCGGAAGAGCGTTTTGCAATCGTGTTGATCCGTGGCGGAAACAGCTATGATCCAACCAGATATACAGAAGAAGAAACGTATTTTGAATATGGATGTGATCAGGCTGATGGTTTGTTTTCAGATAAAAATTATTACAATCCCGACATGCTATTGGAAATCCCGGATGGTTATGTGAAGGATGGAAAAATCTCTCTTAATCTATGTAAGAAGCTGGTATTCAGTGACCCATATGCCTGTATGATTTTCCAGAGAGAACGAATGGAAGATATAGGAGAGGCTCAGAATTTCAGAGTGAAAATGGCTCAATATAAATGCAGCGAAGAAGAGGCAAGAAAAATTGCGAAGAAGGAAACCTTTGACAGAGTATGTATTTTCGGACTTGGAACAACAGGTATGTTTATCGGAGATTTGATTCGTCAGAAATATCCGGAGGCGAAGATTGTTTTCGTGGCAAGAAGTGAAGAAAACAGTCCAAAAGTCGCATTTGCGCTAAAACAGGCAGGAGCATCTTATGTCAGAAGTGCATTTGATACAAAAGAAGAACTTGCAGATGCAATTAAAGAAAAATTGGGTGGTACTGCAACTGTATTTATCGGTTCCAGCGGAGCAGCGATTGAACATGAAATTGCATTCCAATACGGCGTACTAGGCTGTAATGGTATTTATAATTCTTTCTCATTGGGACCGGAAATTACAGTCGATACGATGCCATTCGGATTTAAAAATCAGGTGATATTCGGCTCCATAAATTTCCGTCAAGATCATATGGAGGAGGCTATTCAGATACTTCAAAACAGCTGCTATGATGAGATCGTTGAATTGATAGACAAAGATGAATTTACAGAGGATCCGATCGATGCATATGAAAATAAAATTTATGCAAAAGGTGCACCAATGAAAACCGCAGTTATATGGAATGAAAAATATGTTGATAGAGAACGTTAAATAAAAGAATGTAGTGAGAGGAAAAAAACATGAGAACAATTATAATTTCTGAACCGGGAAAGGTTGCAGTTACAGAAAATGAAATGCCAAAAGTAAAAGAGGGAGAGGCATTATTAAAATTATTATATGGTGGAATTTGTGGAAGTGATTTGGGTACATATCGCGGAACTTTTGCATATGCAAGCTATCCGAGAATACCGGGACACGAGTTTTCTGCACAGATTGTAGAAATCGGTGAAAATGACAGAGGATTAAAGCCGGGAATGATCGTAACCTGCAATCCATATTTCAATTGCCAGAAATGTTACTCTTGTGAGAGAGGACTGGTAAATTGCTGTGAATCCAATGAAACAATGGGGGCACAGAGAGACGGAGCATTTTCCGAGTATATCACAATGCCGATTGAGCGGATTTATGATGGAAAAGGATTGAATCCAAAACAGCTTGCACTGATTGAACCATTTTGTATCAGTTATCATGGGGTATCAAGAGCAGATGTAAAAAAAGGCGATAAAGTGCTTGTCATCGGTGCAGGAACAATCGGTGTTCTTGCTGCAATTGCCGCAAAAGCAAAAGGTGGAGAAGTATACATTGTAGATGTTGCCGAAGAGAAACTTCAATATGCATATGAAACATTTGGACTTGCCGGTATGATAAAGAATGACAGCGAAGAAGAGTTTATGAACCGTGTAAATGAAATTACAGGGGAGCATCATGGATTTGACGTTTGTATTGAAGCTGTCGGACTTCCGTCTACATTCCAGAATTGTATTGATGCGGCAGCCTATGGCGGACGCATAGTTCTGATTGGAGTAGGCAAGAAAAATCTGGATTTCAATTTTACATTAATCCAGAAAAAGGAGTTAAATATATTCGGATCAAGAAATGCGTTGAAAGCAGATTTTACAGAACTGATTGATTTAGTAAAAAGTGGAGAAATTGATTTGGAAAAGATTGTAATGAATCCAGATTCGACAGATGTGAAGAAGAAATCAGAATATGAATTGGATGAAGCAGACAGGGCATTTGAAGAGTTTAGTAAATATGGCGGCAGTAAACTGAAAGTATTAATTCACTTTTCTGATCCTTCATAAGAGTCAAAAAAATTGAAATAAAATAGTAGGTTTACTTATGAAATAGATGCTATAATAGAGGAAATCGGCAGGGGTCGTTTTCCTCTTTCTTTTTGCATTACAGTAGCAACGTAAGAATAATAAAATTCGCAGTTGACAATACTATAAAAGTGAGTTATATTAAAGATAGTAATAATAGTAATTATTACTATATTCAAGTCGAACGTTCGTGAGACTTGGCGCGTGATTCTGGTCAGCAAAGCTGACATATTCCTATCAGAATCACTGCGCATCCTCGCGGAGCGTTCTCGTTCTGGTGAGAAAGTGAATGGTTGTATTACAAACACTTGTATGCAGGTAGCGAACAATCCAATTCGAATTGCAATATCCGTTTTGAATAGTAATTATACCTGCGATTTAATTAAAGAGAGTGGTATATTTGCATTGAGTCTGCTGGATGTGAATTGTTCTTTTGAGACAATTAAGCATTTTGGTTTTCAGTCAGGAAGAGATGTGGATAAGATGAAAGATCTTTCGTTGCCGGTTGATCATAACGATATACCATATTTGGGATATCAGACATGTGCTGTTATTAGCGGGAAAGTTTTAGAACAGCAGGATCTTGGCACACACACATTGTTTATTGCAGAAGTGACGGATGCGAAGTTGTTGAATGAGAACGAACCACTTACTTACGCTGATTATCAGAATCGCGTAAAACCAAAGAAGAAAGAGATACCTCAGGATAAGAAGATTGTTGGCTGGAGATGTAAGATTTGTAATTATGTCTATGAAGGAAGTGAGCTTCCATCGGATTATACATGTCCTCTTTGTGGACACGATATCAGTGATTTCGAGCCAATATATGAAAGGAGATAATGAATTATGAAGTATGTATGTGATTTATGTGGATGGGAATATGATGAGGAGCAGGGATATCCAGAAGGCGGTATTGAACCAGGAACAAAATGGGAAGATGTGCCGGAAGATTTTGAATGTCCGTTATGCATGGCCGGAAAGGATCAATTCTCAGAAGAATAAGAATTTTTAGTAGAATGGAAAAACAAATTGATTATAAAAACCTTGTAAGGGAGATAGTTACGTTGACTGTAGCAGTGTTTATTATTGCTGCTGCGGTATATTTCTTTTTGGTTCCCAGCCACACTTCGGTTAGTAGTATTTCAGGTCTGGGAATCATTCTTACAAATTTTATACCATTGCCACTCTCTGTGATTACAATGGTTATGAATGTAGTACTTCTGTTGATTGGATTTATTACATGTGGTAAAGAATTTGGGACAAAGACAGTTTATACCAGTGTTGCATTGCCGTTTTTTTTATGGATATTTGAACGTATTCTTCCGGATATCGGCTCATTGACAGATAGTCAGGAATTGGATGTGCTTTGTTATGTTTTAGTAGTCAGCATAGGTCTGAGTATTCTTTTTAATATGAATGCATCTTCCGGAGGTCTTGATATTGTAGCGAAGATCATGAATAAATATTTGCATATAGAGATGGGAAAAGCTATGTCATTAGCCGGGATGTGTGTGGCATTGTCAGCGGCACTTGTGTATGATAAGAAGACAGTTGTCCTAAGTGTTCTGGGTACATATTTCAATGGTATGGTAGTGGACCATTTTATCTTTGGTCAAAATCTGAAGAGGCGAGTTTGCATTATTACTCAGTATGAAGAAGAACTTCGCCAGTTTATTATCCATGATCTGCACAGCGGAGCAACAATATATGAAGCATTTGGTGCTTATAATATGGATAAGAGACATGAGATTATCACTATTGTAGATAAAAACGAGTATCAGAAATTGATGAGTTATATTAATAAACTCGATCCTAAGGCATTTATTACAGTGTATACGGTGGCAGATATGCGTTATCAGCCAAAAACAATAGGAACCTCAGCAAAATGAAAATTGCTGAGGTCCTTTTATTTATGTTATAAAAGACATTCTTTTTGGGTACACAAGATAAGTCTGATGAGAAGAATAGGTTTTATAAAAAATCACTGCAAGATACCAGCAAATCAATTTTTTTCCACTGTGTTTCTTCGTCAATGCAATTTCCTTCTTCTACAGAAGCAAATCCACACTGCGGAGAAAGGGCGATTTGATCACCAACGATTGCTTTCGCTTCTTCATAACGTTTCTTTAAGAAATCATGATCTTCCAGTTCGGGATTTTTAGTGGAAATCAAGCCGGCAACAAAAATAGCATTTTTATCTTTTAGTACGTGCCAAGGTTCAAAAGAGCCGGAGCGTGCATCATCATATTCAACGAAGAATGCATCATAAGGAATCTCAGCAATTACAGGTGCAACGGAATCATAGAAGCCATGAAACAGAGGATTTCCTTTGAAATTACCCTTGCAAAAATGTGTTGCGATAAAGAAATCTTCTGGTTTTCCTTCAAGAGCTTTTGTCGAGACAGTTTGGAACCAGTTGAGAATTTGTGATTTTGTATACCCAAGTGAGAATACTTTCTTTAAAAAATTCTCGTCAATCAGATAAGTCCAGGAGGTATCATCAATCTGCAGATAACGACAGCCATGGTTATAGAAATCCTGAATTGCATCCTGATATGCTTTTGCAACATCATCGATCAGCGCATTGATGTCCGTTCCGTAATAAGGAGTTTCTTTATTTCCAAGTTGAAGAAAATGGTCAATAAAAATCATGTTTGGTCCGGAGATGCATTTTTTAGCAATTACACCATCATATTTCTGTGCAAGAGAATGCAAGTAATCCCAGGCCTGAACTTCGGGGTGCTCTTTTTCTTTATTATAAAAGACTTTTCCTGTTATAGTACCAAGTTCGATTTCATTGATTGTCCCATTGATTTCTTTTGTGAAGTGTTTTGTCTCAAATCCATCAAATTCCTTTAGCCAGTCCAGATGCCACCAGCGACGGCGTAATTCCCCGTCAGTTACATATTTAAGACCATGAGATACTTCTTTCTCTACCAAATTTGCAATTGCAAGATCCTCAGCTTTTGTTAATTCTTCTTTGGAAATTGTTCCGTCTTTGAAAGCCTTTCTTGCTGTTTTAATTTCTTCCGGGCGAAGGAAAGATCCTACGATATCATAAGTTAAATGTGTCATATAAAAACCTCCGTTTTATACTTTATTTTCATAAGTATTATTTGTTATTATAGGTAATGTAAAGATTGTAGTTTTATTATGCAAGATATTGATAAATTTGTATAATACTTAAAAAGAGTGGTTTATCATAGTTTGAAACTATGGATACGATAGATATCTTTTGAAAAAATAGAATTAAAAGGAGTATCATATGTCGATTTACAAAATGAAATCATTCAAATCCAGTTATATAGATATCAGTGCAGCGGTATTACATATTATTGCCATGATACTTATGTTAATGGATCATCTATGGGCGACACTTTTTCCGGCGCAAGATTGGCTGACTTGTGCAGGGAGACTGGCTTTTCCGATATTTGCTTTTATGACGGTGGAAGGATATTTTTATACTCATAACCTAAAAAAATATATTTCCAGATTGTTTTTGTTTGCGTTACTTTCAGAGATACCATTTGATTTGATGTATGGAGGAACATGGTTTTATCCGGTTCATCAAAATGTTATATGGACATTTTTGCTGGGAATTTTAGGGATTCATTTAATGGAAATGGCACGCAAAAATCAAAAGAGATGTGCCTACTTATTTGTGGCAATCCTCGTTGTTATAATGGGAATGCTATTAGGAACTATATGTATGGCAGATTATTACGGTGCCGGGGTGTTAACAGTATTTGGGTTTTATTTTTTCAGAGGACGAAAATGGTGGTGTTTGTTAGGGCAAATTCTTATACTTTATTGGATAAATATAGAATTACTAGGAGGCTTGATGTATCCGGTCCAATTGTTTGGTGTGAAATTTGAGTTTTGTCAGCAGGGATTAGCTCTGTTGGCTTTGATTCCTATCTGGCTATATCGTGGACGGCAGGGATATCACAGCAAGTTATTTCAGTATAGTTGTTATGCATTTTATCCGGTGCATATGCTAGTGCTTGTGTTGATATTGGAGTGTGTAAATTAACAATAAGAAGTTATAAAAAAAGAAATGGACTTTTTCATACAGAGACTGTATAATTATAAAAAAATAATTGAGTCAGTTGAAAGTCTAAGACGAAACGTTACATGTCTATAGAATAGTAGCTAATTGTAACGTGTAAGATGCATTGTCTGGAAGGACAATGCATCTTTTGAGTTTAAGATATTCAATTTGAGTACAACTGAAGGAATAAAAAACAGCAGGATGGGAACAACATGAAGGGAAGAATTATTGCAGGGATGCTGCTTGTGGGTATACTAATTACATCTCTTATAGGATGCAGTGAATCAGTGCATCAAAAAAAAGAAAAAAATAAGCCTACAATTACACTGGGAAGCGATAGCTATCCCCCATATAATTATCTGAATGAAGATGGAATTCCAACGGGAATAGATGTGGATCTGGCAACGGAAGCATTTGAAAGAATGGGCTATCAGGTAGAGGTTGTACAGATTAACTGGGAGAAGAAAAAGGAACTGGTGGAAAGTGGCGAAATTGACTGCATTATGGGATGTTTTTCTATGGAAGGAAGACTGGATGAGTACCGCTGGGCAGGACCATATATATCAAGTCGCCAGGTAGTTGCGGTAAATGAAAACAGTGACATTTATGAACTGAAAGATTTGGAAGGAAAAAATGTTGCAGTTCAGTCAACGACTAAGCCGGAAGGTATCTTTTTGAAACGAACGGATGAGAGAATTCCAAAGCTCTCTAATTTGATCAGTCTTGGCCATAGAGAACTAATCTACACTTTTCTTGGAAAAGGTTATGTAGATGCAGTAGCAGCACATGAAGAGTCTATTGTACAGTACATGAAAGATTATGATACAAACTTTCGTATTTTAGAAGAACCGTTGATGACAGTTGGAATAGGTGTTGCATTTGCTAAAAATGATGACAGAGGCATTTGTGAAGAGCTGGATCAGATATTAGAAGAAATGCGGCAGGATGGGACATCGTTGAAAATAATCGGAAAATATCTGGATGACCCGGAAAAATATCTGGAGGTGGATGATTTTGAGTATTAAAAGAAACCCAAAAGAAATGAAAAACCGCTTCTGGATGTTTGGGGCTTTGATAGGTGTCTGCGTAGTGGCAGCCTCTGTATTGTATTTTTTTCATAAAGAAAAGACAGAAGTGGAGCAAAGACTGGTTGAGATTGTAAATTACGTCAAGGTTCAGTGTTCTACTTATACACATTATAATGAGGCTACAGAATCCAAAAGTCTTCTTAGATCGATTGAGAGTGCTCGTCAGATGAGCACGAACATCGATATTGAGATAGAAAATGGCGGGCAGTTAAGCCAGGAATTATTAAAAGAAAATTTGCAGACACTTTGGGTGGATGGAATTCTTGTACTTAATGCAGATGGAAGTGTAGTTTGTGAATATAGTGCAAACAAAAAATTTACGGAAAAAGCAGTTCGTTATTTACAAAAAGATGTCATTATGGATTTTGTAGAATATGAAGAACGTTCGTATTCTGAGAGAATCAATCTTGATGATGGCAGTTGTATTGACCTTGCAGCCTGTGCCAGAAAAGATGCTCCGGGAGTGGTTGCCATATATTATTATACTCCGCCCGAATATATGCGAAATTATACGTTGACGATACAGAGTCTTTTAAATGGTTATAGTACAGAAAAGGACGGAACAATTGCTGTTGCAGATAGTGGAATGATTGTTGCCAGCAATGATGAAAATTTATTGGGACAGTCTACAGCTGAAAATGAGGTTGTCCAGACAATGAAACAGCATACGGATAGTCATCATATTTTTCATTTGAAAAATGAAGGAACAGGATGTTATGGAATTATGCTAAAACAAAGAGATTATTACATTTATGCATATATTCCAGATAAAAAAATATTTCAGAATCTTCCGTTAAATGTAATTTTTGTGACGTTTTTATATTTGCTTTTGCTTATTGTTTCGTGGGTGAGAATACAGAAAACAAGTGCGGAGCGAGAAAAACAGGAAAGAGAAAAAGAAGAGAAGTATAAAGAAGAGATTCTTAAGGCAGCAAAAAGAGCGGAAGCTGCGAATAGAGCAAAAACGGAGTTCCTCCAGCGAATGAGCCATGACATCCGTACTCCGATCAATGGAATCTGCGGCATGCTTGACGTGGCAGAACATTATGCAGAGGATTTGGATAAACAGACAGAATGTCGTGAAAAAATCAAAGAAGCTTCGAATTTATTATTGGGATTGGTAAATGAAGTTCTGGATATGAGTAAGCTGGAATCCGGTGAAGTTACTTTGGAAGAGAGTCCGTTTGATTTGCATAATATTTCAGAAGAGGTACTGACAGTAATTGAGTTGTTGGCAGAGGAGAGAAATATTAAGCTGATTCGGGAAAAACAGGAAATAACTCATTGGAATCTGATTGGCAGTCCGGCACATGTGAAAAGGGTATGGATGAATATTCTGAGTAATGCGGTGAAATACAATAAGGATAATGGAAGTATTTGTATTCAATGCAGAGAAGTTCCTTATAATCAGGCAGGCATGACGATGATTGAATTCATCTGTCAAGATACCGGAATCGGTATGAGCAGAGAATTTCAGAAAGTGATTTTTGAACCATTTGCACAGGAAAATGCAGGAAGCCGTTCTAAATATGGTGGAACAGGACTTGGAATGCCAATTACAAAAAGTCTTGTAGAAAAAATGGGTGGAACGATTCAGTTTGAAAGTGAAGAAGGAGTCGGAACTACATTTGTAATTCAGATTCCGTTTAAGATTGATACCGAGACTGACAGGATGGAAAAAGAAGAAAAAACTGCGGCATCTCTTCATGGATTGCATATTTTGCTTGTAGAAGATAATGAGCTGAATATGGAAATTGCGGAGTTTATTGTGACAGATGAAGGCGCTGTGGTGACAAAGGCGAAAAATGGAAAAGAAGCGGTGGATTACTTTGAAAAATCTTCCGTTGGGACATATGATGCAATTCTTATGGATGTAATGATGCCGATTATGGACGGATTAACTGCTTCAGAAACGATTCGAAAAATGGACAGAGCAGATGCAAAGACAATACCGATCATAGCAATGACAGCCAATGCATTTACAGATGATAAGATGAAAGCAAAAGAAGCGGGAATGGATGCGCATATAGCAAAACCATTGAACAGGGAAGTGCTGGTTGAAACTGTTTTCAAGGTTATCGCTAAGAAAAGCAGCGGAAATAAAGCAGAAAATGAAATGCACTTGTAAGTTTTGAATGTCTTACAAGTGCGTTTCTTTTTTTATAAAATATTACTTCCGTCCGGAATCGTTGAAATAATAGTACGATAAATTCGGAAAAGAAAGAATAACGAAACCATAAGGGATACAATTTCTGCAATAGGGAAAGACCACCATACTGCGTGGAGTCCTCCAAGCTTAGATAAAATATAGGCTGCAGGAACCAAAATAATAAGCTGGCGCATAATGGATACAATCATGCTGAATACTGCTTTTCCAAGAGCCTGGAATACGGTACCGCAGATGATGCAGAACCATGCGATCAGATAATGGATACCGATGATCCGAAGTGCAGGGACGCCGATTTTGAGCATATCTGCGGATGCACTAAACATGCCAAGCAATGCCTGAGGAATAAACTCAAAGCAAAGGAATCCGACAAATGTCAGGCAGAATGCAGTGATCATACTTAATTTAATTGTTTTGACCATACGTTTTCTATTCTGTGCACCATAGTTGAATGCGATGATTGGAGTAATACCATTGTTTAAACCAAATACAGGCATAAAGAAGAAGCTTTGCAGTTTGAAGTACACACCAAAAACAGCAGTGGCAGTTGAAGAAAATTCAATCAAAATACGGTTCATGGAGTATGTCATAACAGAACCAATGGATTGCATGATGATAGAAGGAATACCAATCGCATAAATTGTTCCGATAATTCTTCCGCTTGGACGAAAACCGCGGAAGATAAGTTTTACCTCGTGGTTGTATTTGTGATTGCACGTAAAGGCAACAACTGCGGCAACGCATTGTCCGATCACGGTTGCGACAGCAGCACCGGTCACACCCATCTTAGGGAGTCCGCATAATCCGAAAATTAAGATCGGATCAAGAATGATATTTGTAATCGCTCCACATAACTGTGAAGTCATGCTGAAGATCGTCTTTCCGGTTGAAGTCAGAAGACGCTCAAAATAAATCTGTGAAAGTAAACCGAAAGAAAAAATCATAACAGTACTTAAGTAGTCGATTCCCATCTCCATAATCTCAACATCGGCATGTCCCATCTGACTCATGTAAAATGGTTTGACAATAGTAAACCCGAGAATACAAATTACGACGTAACTTACGAAATAGAGAAATGCCGCATTGGAAGCAATTCGATTTACTTCATCTGAACGACGCTCACCAAGTGCTTTGGAAAGCAATGCATTCATACCGACGCCGGTACCGGTTGCAACAGCGATTAAGAGCATCTGCAAAGGGAAGGCGAGTGAAACGGCAGTAAGTGCGTTTTCAGATAATTTAGATACAAAAATACTGTCTACAATATTATAAAGTGCCTGCACGAGCATGGAAATCATCATAGGTAAAGACATGTTAAACAGAAGTTTACCAATCGGCATGGTTCCCATTTTATTTTCTGCTGCAGGGGCAGTTTTCATTTCTTGACTCATGTTTTCCTCCTTGTGGTTATTTTTTTTGAATTTGTATAAAAACACTAATTAAATATCATAGCATGGTGAAAAAAAACATGCAAGGTTTTATGTGTATATTTTGATGTACATTTTTAGGAAAACAGATTTTGAAAGCATGTTAGCATTATCTTGAATTTATAGCAAAACAAGAGTATAATCAAAACATTGATGAGAATTAAAATAAAGGGTGTAAGAAATAGGAGGATTAATTATGATCACTTGGAACAACTTAGATAAGCTTACTTCTTATCAGGAACTGGCAAAGACAAATAAAGTAAAACTTGCAGAGGTAATGTCAGGAGAGAATGGTGCAAAGAGAGTAAAAAATTACAGCATACCTATGGCAGCCGGACTGGCATACAACTATGCAGCAAAACAGGTTGACGAAGAGGTACTTGCAGCACTTGGCAAATTGGCAGAAGAAGCACAGCTGACAGAAAAATTCGAAGCTCTTTACAACGGAGAAGTAATTAACACAGGAGAAAAACGTCTTGTTCTCCATCACATGACACGCGGACAGCTCGGTGATGCAGTAGAGGCAGACGGAGTAGATAAACGTGCTTTCTATGTAGAACAGCAGGAAAAGATTGCAGACTTTGCAAATAAAGTACATGCAGGCGAGATTACAAATGCAGCTGGAGAGAAATTTACAACAGTTGTTCAGATTGGTATCGGCGGAAGTGACCTTGGTCCTCGCGCGATGTATCTTGCACTTGAAAACTGGGCTAAAAAGAACAATACATTTAAGATGGAAGCAAAATTCATCAGTAATGTAGACCCGGATGATGCAGCAGCAGTTCTGAATTCTATTGATGTTGCACATTCTATTTTCGTACTTGTGTCAAAATCAGGTACAACACTTGAGACATTGACAAATGAATCATTTGTCAAAGATGCATTGAAGAATGCAGGATTAGACGCTTCTAAACATATGATCGCAGTTACAAGTGAGACATCCCCATTAGCTAAGAGTGATGATTATCTTGCAGCATTCTTTATGGATGATTATATCGGAGGTCGTTTCTCTTCTACATCAGCAGTTGGAGGAGCTGTATTATCACTGGCATTTGGACCGGAAGTATTCGCACAGTTCCTGGAAGGCGCAGCAGAAGAAGACAAGCTTGCTATGAATAAAGACATTCGTCAGAATCCTGAGATGCTGGATGCATTGATCGGTGTATATGAGAGAAATGTACTTGGTTATCCAAGCACAGCAGTCCTTCCATATTCACAGGCACTCAGCCGTTTCCCTGCACATTTACAGCAGCTTGATATGGAATCTAATGGTAAATCAGTAAACCGCTTTGGTGAGCCGGTAGATTATGTAACAGGTCCGGTTATTTTTGGTGAGCCGGGAACAAACGGACAGCATTCATTCTATCAGCTTCTGCATCAGGGAACAGATATCGTGCCGCTTCAGTTTGTTGGATTTAAGAACAGCCAGATTGGTACAGATGTTGTTATCCAGGATAGCACAAGCCAGCAGAAATTATGTGCGAACGTAGCTGCACAGATTGTAGCATTTGCATGTGGTAAAGAAGATGAGAATCGTAATAAAAACTTTGAAGGTGGACGTCCATCAAGCATTATCGTTGGTGATCAGTTGACACCACAGGCTCTTGGAGCATTGCTTGCACACTTTGAGAACAAAATTATGTTCCAGGGATTTGTATGGAATGTAAACAGCTTTGACCAGGAAGGTGTACAGCTTGGTAAAGTTCTTGCAAAACGTGTACTTGCACACGAGACAGACGGAGCATTGAAAGTATTTAGTGATCTGTTAAATATTTAAGAATCCGATAGGTAAAAAGGTGGTGGCTCTTATTCATGAGAAAAGAGCCGCTGCCTTTTTTGTTTCGTTGGCTTTCATTTGACAGTACAAGATACCCATGCTAAGATAATACTGCTTTACATAAAAAATAATACAATTGCATAGAAATGTGTGAGGTGTCAGTCAAAAGTAATTTTGACTGGTGAAAAGGGAAACAGGTGAGAATCCTGTACGAACTCGTCACCGTATTTTGCGAGCTTATGCGATACTCCACTGGGGAACCGGGAAGGAGAAAAGAAGCGATTGAGCAATGAGCCGGGAGACCTGCCTTTCACAGTACAGGAATAGAATATTCAGGCCACGAGGAACTGGCAGTACGAAATAGACTCCGAAAAATTGCATTTGTATAAAATGTATGGCAAAAACAGTTATAAACAGGAGGACAACAATGAAAAAGAAACTGGTAATCTTATGTATCGCAGCAGCAATGAGTGTATCCATGTTAGGTGGATGTGGAAATTCTGCAAAAACAACAGACAGCACGAAAACAGAGGATACAACAAAAGACAGTGATCAGGCGGCAGCCGATAAAGTTGCAAAGCTGATCGACGACATTTATGTACAGGAAAGAACAGACAAAACAGACGAGCAGTGTAAAGCGGCTAAAGAGGCCTGGGATGCACTTACAGATGCACAGAAAGAATTGGTAGAGGGAGAGAATGCAGATCCGGATTATTTTGGAAGAGACACAGGAGATGCATCAAAGGATGATCCTCTCAATGCAGATGACATCGGAGAAAATGAGCTTTTAGTAGTGAGCTTTGGAACATCCTTCAATGACAGCCGTGCAGCAGATATCGGTGGCGTGGAGAAGGCACTTCAGGAAGCTTATCCAGATTGGTCCGTAAGAAGAGCATTTACAGCACAGATTATTATCAACCATGTACAGGCTCGTGATGACGAGAAGATTGACAATGTGGAACAGGCACTGGATCGTGCAGTAGATAATGGTGTTAAGAATCTGATCATTCAGCCGACACATTTAATGCATGGAGCAGAATATGATGAATTGACAGAGGCAGTTGAGAAATATCAGGATAAATTTGAAACTGTAAAAATTGCAGAACCACTTCTTGGAGAAGTTGGATCAGATGCATCCGCAATCAATGAAGATAAAGAAGCTGTGGCAAAAGCAATTACAGCCGAAGCAGTAAAAACAGCAAAGTATGACAGCTTAGATGCAGCAGCTGAAGATGGAACAGCATTTGTATTTATGGGACACGGAACATCTCATACAGCAAAGATCAGTTATTCGCAGATGCAGACACAGATGGAAAAACTGGGATACAAGAATGTATTTATCGGAACAGTAGAAGGAGAACCAGAAGATACATCATGTGAAGCAGTAATTGAAAAAGTAAAAGATGCAGGATATAAAAACGTAATCCTTCGTCCACTTATGGTTGTTGCAGGAGATCATGCTAACAACGATATGGCAGGTGATGATGACGATTCATGGAAGAGTCAGTTTGAGGCATCTAAGGCATTTGACAGTGTAGAGACACAGATTGCAGGACTTGGAGAAATCGCAGATGTTCAGCAGTTATATGTGGCACATACAAAAGCAGCAATGGACGCAGAAGGAATCAAAACAGAGCAGGCGTCAAAAACAGCATTGGAAGATGGAACATATACAGCAGAATTTAATACAGACAGTTCTATGTTTCATGTAAATGAGGCAATGGATGGAAAAGGAACACTGACAGTAAAAAATGGTAAGATGACAATCCATGTCAGTCTTGCGTCTAAAAATATTGTAAATCTGTTCGAAGGAACAGCAGAAGATGCACAGAAAGATGGAGCAAAGCTGCTAGAACCTACGACTGATACAGTAAAATATAGTGATGGAACAAGCGAAGAGGTGAATGGATTCGATGTTCCAGTTCCGGCACTTGATAAAGAATTTGATCTTGCTTTAATTGGAACAAAAGGAAAATGGTACGATCATAAGGTGAGTGTATCCAATCCGGTAAAAGCAGAATAGTAAATAAAAAGAAGATATTCGATTTTGGAAAATGAATCGAATATCTTCTTTTTGGGTTGCATAACATAGGAAAAAAAAGTAAAATATTTATAGAAATGTAATAACGAACATGATGAGAATATCAATATAAAGGAGTGAAAATGAAAGATATCTATATTATTTTAATTCCGTTTCTAGGGACTTCGCTTGGCGCAGCATGTGTATTCTTTATGAAAAATTCGCTGAGTGATTCTGTAGAACGATCGTTGACTGGATTTGCTGCAGGCGTAATGATAGCAGCATCCGTATGGAGTCTGTTAATTCCGGCAATCGAGCAGTCAGAAAATATGGGGAAATGGTCGTTTATTCCGGCAGTAATAGGATTCTGGGCCGGGGTACTTTTTTTGTTGTTACTAGATCGTGCAATTCCACATTTGCATCGGAATAGTGAGAAAGCAGAAGGACCAAAGAGTAAATTACAGAGGACAACGATGATGGTGCTGGCAGTAACGCTTCATAATATTCCAGAAGGTATGGCAGTCGGAGTGGTTTATGCGGGATACTTATCTGGAACGGAAAAGATCACAGTAGCAGGCGCACTTGCCTTATCTATTGGAATTGCTATACAGAACTTCCCCGAGGGGGCAATTATTTCATTGCCGCTTAGAGCAGAAGGAATGAAGAAACCAAAAGCATTTGTGGCTGGTGTATTGTCTGGAATTGTAGAACCGATAGGAGCAGTACTGACAGTTTTAGCAGCAGGCTTGGTCATTCCGTCAATGCCATATCTTTTAAGCTTTGCGGCAGGCGCAATGATCTATGTGGTGGTTGAAGAGTTAATTCCGGAGATGTCTCAAGGTGAACATTCCAATATAGGGACAGTATTTTTCGCAGTTGGATTTGCTGTTATGATGATGCTGGATGTGGCACTTGGATAGTAAAAGTACATAAGAAAACGCTCCAAAAGGATGTGCAGTGATTTTAATGAGAATATGTCAGCTTACGCCGACCTTAATCACGCACCAGGCCTCACGTGAGTTTGACTTGAAGAAGGGGGAAAGAAGAGATGTTCATAGCGATAGGAATCAATATCCTGGGATGTGTGATTCTGGGAATCTGTGCTGATAAGGCAAGGCGAAAGAATGGAAAATTGGCGAAAAGTGTGTGGATATATGAGATGGTTGCATGTGTGTGTTCCATAATATTTACTATGTATATATATACTTCTAGCCCTCAAATGGCAGTAATATTCAGGAGTCTTCTAATGGCGGGAGCAGATTGGCTTTTGCTATTTCTAATGGTCTTTACGCAGCATTATACAGAGCAATTTAAAGAAGTCAGATTCATCAGAAATCTAGTAATAGCATATGCGAGTCTTGACACCTTGTTTATGTTGTTAAATATATGGTCAAAACAGATATTTTATGTGGAGATCACAGCAGATGCTCAAAAGCAGATATATTACGGAACATGGAGATATGTTCGGATGATACATAATATATATGCGGTGGGAATCGTTGCTATAATGCTTTTGACATATTGTGTAGTTATTCTTAAAACATCGCGTTTTTATCGGATACGTTATACAATGATTGGACTGGCATTTTTATTAGATGGGATCGCATCTATATTTGCAGTACGGATAAGGGGAGAATATAATCTGTCATTTGTATTTTTTAGTATAACATCCGTCGTTATTTATTATTTTAGTTTGTGCTATGTGCCAAATGAATTACTGCAGAAAACATTTGCATTATTAATACAGGAATCCAATAGCGGGATAATCTGTTTTGATAATCTCGGCAGATGCATATACTGTAATGATGTAGTAAAAGAGCTTTGTCAAATAGGAGAAGATCTGGGTACTATAGAAAGACAATACAGGAAATGGTATACGGGAAATAAAGAAGATTTTGTGCAATCTTCGATTATATACCACACAGCGTATGGAGGAAAAGAGGGAAAAGACAGAAAATTTGAAATCGTGGTCACACAGCTCTACGATGAGAAAGATGTTGTGGTCGGAGTTTGTTTTACATTTTATGACAGGACAAAAGAACAGGAAAAGCTGGAGTATGAACAATATCGTGCAACACATGACAGTTTGACAGGAATGTTAAATAAAGAACAGTTTTATGAAGAAACATATCAATTACTGCATAAATATTCAGATGAAAGCTTTTATATATTATACACGAATATTGAATCTTTTAAGTTTGTAAATGATATTTTCGGAATTGCAAAAGGAGATGAGATTCTCTGTAGACAGGCAGCGTCTATGGAAAGTTACGGAACAGAAAAGGTGTTGTGCGCCAGAATACAAGGTGATCATTTTGCAATGTGCATTCCGGAATCCGAATTCTCGACAGAGCGTATCAGTGATGCAATTCAGAAAATAGAAGAGGAATTTACAAGCAATGTTTTTCATTTGCGTATATATGCAGGGGTATATAAAGTCGGAGACATAGAAGAGCCGATAAGCATTATGTGCGATAAGGCGAATATAGCCGGTGGGACAATTAAAAACAATTATCAAAAAAGAATTGCATTTTATAATACAGTACAACTTATACAGTCTCTGAAGGAAAAATCAATCATAGGAGAATTTGAATGTGCATTAAATAAAGAAGAATTTGCGATGTTCTTGCAGCCACAGGTAGATGCAAAAGGTCAGATTCAGGGAGCAGAAGCACTTGTACGTTGGATTCATCCTGAAAAAGGTGTTGTTGCTCCGGGCAGATTTATGGACACATTGGAAAAGACTGGATTAGTATATAAATTAGACAAGTATATGTGGGAAAAAGCTGCACAAAAATTAAAAGAGTGGAAGCAAAAAGAAATACCATATTATATTTCTGTAAACATTTCTACAAAAGACTTTTTCTTCCTGGATATTTACGAAACATTTGTTCAACTGATAGAACAGTATGAGATAGAGCCGGAGAGGCTAAAATTAGAGATTACAGAGACAACGCTGATGTCAGATTTCAAAGAAAACATGAAAATATTGGGAAAGCTTCAAGCGTATGGTTTCCAAATTGAAATTGATGATTTTGGAAGTGGATATTCATCCTTGAATATGTTGAGGAACATCAAGGCAAATGTCTTGAAAATTGACCGTGATTTTTTGGTAGCGACAGAAAATGAAGTGCGAGATCAGGATATTCTACAAAGCATCGTTGTACTTGCGGAGAAAATCGGCATGAGTGTGATTGTGGAAGGAGTAGAAACAAAGAAGCAGTTAGAAATGTTGATAGGTATGGGATGTAGGCTGTTTCAGGGATATTATTTTTCTAAGCCACTTAGCGTTGAGAAGTTCGAGGAATGTTATATCAGATGTGAGATGACTCCACCTCTGTAGGTGGCGAGTAACAAATCAGTATCAGTGGTGGGAGTCAATCCCCCATCTGATATAGCCTCCGGCAGGA
>PPYE01275269.1_pt1 | contig 55827 bp, 45 predicted proteins | sample 1559881 | NCBI WGS metagenome assembly PPYE01 (sample SAMN08240022, study PRJNA423297) | Human gut metagenome, whole genome shotgun sequencing project.
TGCTTTTTTTGCCATCTTTATCACCCTGCTACATTATATCATTTTTATACCCAATTTGCAAGAGAGGGTAGTATAAAAAGGTTGTAGTAAGACACAAGGTTTCAGGGGCAATTGCGATTCCCAAGGCAAGCTGGGGATGTGCCCCAGCCTTGCCGAATCGTATGAAAGTGATTTCCATAAGAGTCATGATTTTTAATCACGAGCCGCAGGCAGTGAAATCCTCGTGCCATGCTTTTGTCACACGAAGGGGGTGGTGAGAAAAGCGACAGCTTTTCGAGGCGGGGCGAACAAGACCGCAATGTCATTAACTTAAAACGGCTCTTGAATGGCAAGCAGAATGTCTGGAAGTATCAAAATGGCGAGGAAAAGAGCGATTCGGACGGACGGGAGAAAGATGTTTGATGATGTCAGATTTGAGTGCGTTCAAGACACGCGAAAGAGAGGGAATGCTTTTGAACAGTACATCCATCAGATTATGGTAGATCAATCTGGTGGCAGTTCTTCGATTGATCTTGTACTTGTATTTTCTTTTTTTGGGATATCCGGATACATACTGCCACATATGCAAGTTGCAAAATTGTAAACGAGAAGCGACACAAAATAGTCTTGTGCAAGTCCGTTTTCAGTTTTTGAGACAAATTCCTCCACGAATACGGCATTTTTCAAGTAGTTGAATCCCGTTTCAATTCCCCACCGAAGACGATAAATCTCTTTGATGTCACGCTTAGGGAAATCCTTCCGATCAAGATTTGTGACCAGAATTTCATCCTCTCCACTGGGCAGCTTCACGCGAACACACCGCAAATCAAATTGACTGATTCCATCCGAATGCACATGATTCTGAGTCGCTCTGCGTTCAGAATATTCAATATGAATCACGCGGTCGACATACTTGCTTTTGCGGAACGCATTGACTTCCTTCAGAAAGCTGGAAGAAACCCGCATCACAAAATACAACCGGTGTTCAAGCAGCTTCTGAATCAAGCTTAAAGACGGAAATCCTCTGTCAAATATCCATATTTGCGGCTCATCTTTGTAATATACATCTTGTGCCACAGCATCAATCATCTTGCCGGCGAGTTCTCTTTCATCGGCAATTCCAAAATGAAATTTAGAACGTATGAACATCTCATTCAGAATATCAAAAGTTGATACTGCGTGAAATACCGGCGTTTTACACTTTTCAGTTTCGCAGTATTTGGCAGATAATTCCGGAGTTTTAGGCAACTCTCCCTTCATCCCGTCCACTGCATACAGATGATATCCGTGAAACCGCTTATCTTTGGGAGCAGATGCCGCTGTTTGCTCAAACAGTTCCTCAAATGCGGTATACTTGATTTTCTGCCGGGCTTTACACAGAGCTGCACCGCTGATTTCATCCGCTGTGAGATACTTTGAAAAACGCTGTGCCTCCAGTTCAAGCGGACTTCTTGTATTCCCGATTGTGTACATGATAACATCTGAAAACGTAAGTTTTCTTGTCCGCTTGAAATCTTTTTCGCCATCTCTGACGTGTTTGCTTTGAAATTCCACATCACTTGCCATCTTTTGTATTTGCCGTATGAACCTTGTTTCTGCTTTCATTATCTTCACCCTTCTTTATTTTAGCAGATTTTAGCTCGCTTGGCTAGATGTTAAGTTAATGACATTGACAAGACCGCCCCGCCTTGTGAAACCGGAACAGCAAACAAAGCATCTTGTAACTGTTCCGGTGGAACAGTTACAACTGGAATCCCTTACAGAAAAATCTGCTCCTAGGGAAAACGGTCTTCAGCGTCCGGCAAAATGGGGTTCCACCCCTGCTTTTGCCTACCAGCATGCTGCAATTGCCCCGTTGCCTTGTCTGAATTTGTAGCCCTGATTCTCATAATCCAACTTTGTTTGAATTTGACAGCTTCAAAAAATGCAATTGCAGCAGGAAAAACTTGTTGCAAATACAATTTGCTTCGCAAACGTGGGCTGCTCGCCCACACCTCGGCAGCATTTTTGAAAAACTGCTGCACCGAAAAACTTTTTAGCTTCACCCAAAACAAAAACCTGCTACCAATTCCCTGCCGATCTTCTATCGGCTACCCGAAGAATCCGACCGCCAAGCATTCCTTACAGAACAACACTACACACTTCATTCCGGCAACGATGTCCGCTCCTGTCCCGTTCTGATTCCAGATGAAAATGAAAATAGCTCCGTTTACCAGTCTTATTGGAAACTGCAAACGGAGCAAAAATTGCCGCTTTTTGCATTCTGCGGCTGTCAGGGAATCGAATACACCTATTCTCTCCAAACAGACGAATGCATTTCTCTTTTATTGTCAGAGGATGGGGTACTGCTGGCAGCTGTTCGCTATGATGCAACAGACCCACAAACCCTATTACCGGTCATCCAATCAGGTGAAACTTCCCAATCACTGGAAACGTCTTTGCCTTGCCCTGTGCAGCCTGCACCACACCAAACACAAACAACGCAATAACACAAACCGATACTGCCAACTGAACCAAACCAGAAAGAATTCCACCAATAATCGGAATTATTCCCAATACTGCTTGCACCAGCCAACTTGCAACTGACAATACTATATCAAAAATCAGTAAAATTAACCCCTGATTCGCATGAAATTTTCCATAGGCAGAATTGGGCACACCCACCAATGGCAGGAAAAACAGAATGCCGAAATATGCTAAAATCGACCAGACTTTTGCATCCTGTGCATCTTGTGTGTCAAATTCCATGGTATGGTCTTCTGATTCAAAAAAATGATTCTGTTCTTGCATGTTTTATTCTCCTTGTTCTTTTGATTCTGCTGTTTTTGCAGCAGCAGTTTCTTCATCCAATGCACTAATTGCCGCTACAAAGCTTGCAACGTCTGTAAAATCCTCATAGACCGAGGCAAATCGAATATAGGCAACTGCATCAATTCGCTTTAGATGTTCCATGACCCAGTTCCCAATGTCCACAGACGTTACTGTGCTCCGCATTGCATTTGCACACTGCTGTTCAATGCCTTCAGCAATCGCCGCCACTTGTTCCACGCTGACAGGACGTTTCTTGATCGCATTAAAAATACCAGTAATCAGCTTCTGGCGGTCAAACGGTTCAAAACTGCCGTCCCGCTTTTTCACCATCAACAGCGGACGTTCTACCATTTCATAAGTTGTGAATCGCTTTCCGCAAAAAATACACTCTCTTCTTCTCCGGATTCGATGTTCTGCCGGACGAGAATCCAATACTTTTGTATCTCTTGCACCACAAAACGGGCATTGCATGGTTCATTCCTCCTTCTCCTAACAGCTTTGAATCATCCGCTGTAGGATATGATCATTATGCAGCAAATCCTGCAACGTGCGGAATCCGCTGCGATATAATTCTAATACAATGGTACAGTTTGGGCTAAGCTGTGCGAGTGTCTGTAAAAATGATTTTACAGCAAACCGTCCTGCACCAATCTGCAAACAGTCGCCGTATTCGCCGTGGTCGCTCATATGCACATGGACAACCCCACTGCCGAGTGTTTTCAACATTTGCATCGGGTCTTCTTTGGAACGCACTGCCTGCTTGATATCCAGCACAAATTTTGCATCATCCCCCATTTTCTGCTGCATCTCCTGCAAAAACGAAAGGGAATGGCTGGTGCAGCGGGCAACATTTTCCTGTGCAACCGTGATTCCAAAGGACTTTCCCAAATCTACCAGCTTTTGAAACCGCTCACAATAAAAATCCACATCCACGCCGACCAGTTGTTTATTGCCATGTACTACAAAAATACTTGCTCCCAGCTGCTGCATAGCGATAAAATAATAGCGGCAGTATTCTAGATAATCCTGCAACCGCCGTTCGTATGCAGAAAATAACATCATGGTTTCAATTTCACTGGTGAATGGATGCAGGGAACAGCACTGCACTTCAAATCGGTGCAAAATATCGGACAATGCAGCAACAAAGCTGCGTTTTAGTTCTGAATGGGTATTGATAAACAATTCCACCATAGTTACCCCACCCAATGCAAGGTCATAGAGGGCTTCCTCTATGGGTTGCGGATAGAGGCAGGCAGTGGAGATTCCTGCTTTTAACATAAAGGTCGCCTCCTTTTCCCTGTTATTGTAGCATATTTTCAGCAGTTTTGCAAGAGGGTTATTTCATGCGAGCCACCAAAACAAAAAAACAGGCGGATATACAATTTTGTATATCCTGCCTGCTTCTTTTCTGTTCAAAAATTGGCTTATTCGGTTGCCTTCTTCTTTTTCTTCGGAATCACTTTCAGTGTTTCCACACCACGCTGCTTCTGCCACCAAACCCACAGGCTCGGTACAAAGCAGATGGAATGATAAGTACCAACCAGAATACCAACTGCCATCGGAATGGCAAAGTGCTGAATCGAATCCAATCCCATAATTGCAGCTACAACTACAACTGCAACCATTGCAAACAACGTTGTCAGGGATGTCCGAATCGAACGCCGCAAGGACTGGGAAGAACTGGTGTTTACCAGGTCTTCAATATACATTCCCGGCATCTTTTCCTGATTTTCACGGATTCTGTCGTAAATAACGATGGTGTCGTTGACTGCATAACCCAACAGTGTCAAAATAACTGCCATAAAGTTTGAGTCAATTTCAAAGCCCATCAGCACAACAGAACCATATGTGATGACCAGCGTTGCCAGCAAGCCGATAATCGCACAAACACCAGCTGACCAACCACTGATTTGCTTAAACCGGAATGCAATATACAGAATCAGGATGATTGCTGCAAAAATCGCTGCAACGATACATTTTGCAAAGAAGTCACTACCAGAACGTGCACTGACATCATTTGAGTCCAGCAACTGTACATTTGCATCCGGATAACGGGACTGAATGGCATCGGTTACTTGTGCCTGCCGATCAACGGTCAAGCCTTCGTTGGAAGTAAAGGACAAGGTCAATGTCTTGCTGCCACCATCGAGGCTTTCGCCGTCCTGTACATTCACGCTCGTTCCAATCAAATCGGTCAGTTCGGAAGAAATCGCACTCTTATCCATTGCATCGCCTTCATAGCTATACGTGATAATCGTACCGCCCTTAAATTCCAGTGCAATGTCCACACCCGTAAAGGAAGAGGCAATTGCAATGACAACGAGAATCAGGGTCAGCAGGAAAAATAGCTTGGACTTGCCGCAGAAATTCCGTACCTTGACATCCACTGGATAGTGTTTAAACTGTTTTTCTTTCTCAGCCATTTAACCCACCTCCATAGAGTTTCTTGTTCTGGAAGCATTTGAACTTGGACAAAGACATGGTCATCAGTCTGGCTGCAAATACGCCCATGATAAAGTTCATAATCAAACCTACTAATAAGGTGTAACCGAAGGAATAAATAACACCTTCTGTGGTTGCACCGAAGAACTGGAACAGCGGATGCAACAGCTTTGCACACCAGCTATCCGGTGTTCCGAATGCACCCATCAGGATGATGGAAACGATGATACCGGTCAGGTTTCCGTCAAAGATGGCACTGAATGCACGGCTGTAACCGGACTGCAATGCACCATCCAGCGGCTTGCCTCTCCGAAGTTCTTCTCGAATTCGTTCGCCAGTGATAATATTTGCATCGACACCCATACCAATGGAAAGAATAATACCAGCAATACCCGGAATGGTCAGCGTGTTGCTGTCCATAAAGCCGAACCAACCGGAAACGGCTGCCAGCATGCCGGCAATCTGTCCCATCAAGCAGATGGATGCAACCACACCCAACAGCCGATACAGGGAAATCATGTAAATCACAATAAAGGCACAGGTAATCAAACCTGCAATCACCATTGCATTCAAAGCCCCTTCGCCCATCGTCGGGGAAATGGTCTTAAAGCTGGTGGTTTCCAATGCAAACGGCAATGCACCGGCATTGATCTTATCTGCCAATTCCTTCGCAGATTCATATGTAAAGTTTCCGCTAATGGTTGCCTTTCCGTCGGAAATAACCGCATTAACAGACGGTGCAGAAATCATGGTGTTGTCCATCCAAATGGAGATCTGTCCATTGTCCTGATACAGAGCGGAAGTTGCATTATAAAACTTTTCCGTACCGCTGTCGTTCAGATCCAATGTTACCATCCACGTTGCTTCCTTCGTGGTATCATCCTGCGTTGCACCTGTTCCGGCACTCTTCACATCGTCACCCGTCAGTACGATCTCGCCTGCCGGCACGGTTTCGCCGTCTTCATTTGTGGTGGTTTCCGTTCCGTAGCGGAATGTCAGCTCTGCGGTTTCACCAAGTTCTTTTACGGCTTGTTCCGGATCGAAATCCGTTTCCCCTGCCTGCCATGGGAATCGAACAATGATCCGATCGCTTTTGTAGTCAACATAGGTATCACTGTCGTTAATGCCCTGTGACACCAGTCTGGTCTTGATTTTCTCCAGTGCTGCGTCCATCTGTTCATCTGTTGCATCCACATCGCCTGCTGGCTCAAATGTAACATCTACGCCGCCCTGAATGTCGATCCCAAGACGAATATCTTTTACGCCGTGTACATAGGTCGTTGCAATATCGCCGTTTTGAGTAGACACACCGATCAGCGTTGTAACTGCAAAAATCGCAATCACAGCAAACACCAGGAAGAAAACCGGTTTTTTTACTTTTTTCACGTTTCACCCTCCTACGGTAAATCTGGGTGCAGCAGCTTGCAGGCAACTGTACCCGTTTTTGTGTCGTCCACGCTGACAAGGTGGCATCGACAATTACTTATCATTGTACTACATCTTTTGCGAATAGTCAATAGGATTTCAAAAAGTTGTACAATTTTTCCGATTCCGCCATGCATTTTTCAGTGGGATTTCCAAAAATGAAATGCATCCTCAAAAAGAAGCCGCCGTCTGTGGAAAATCTGACAGCGGAAAGATTCTGTCTATTGAATTTCTGAAAAGAGTGTGTTATAATAGGTATCAATTGCAGCCAGTCTGCGAAACAATCCACAGAAAGGATGGTCTTTTTATGGTTCATATCGGAAACGACTGGGATGACCTGCTTCAGGATGCCATTCAATCCGAATCCTATCAGCACTTGCGGCAGTTCCTCATTCAGGAATACCGCACTCATACCATCTATCCCAATATGTACGACATTTTCAATGCGTTTCAATATACGCCATATGCAGATGTAAAAGTAGTCATTCTGGGACAAGACCCCTACCACAACCCCAATCAAGCACATGGCTTGAGTTTTTCCGTGCACAAGGGTGTTACACCGCCGCCGTCCCTCGTCAACATCTTTAAAGAACTGCGGGATGATACCGGCATTGACAACCTCGGCAAACATGGCGACCTCACCGAATGGACAAAACATGGCGTTTTACTGCTGAACACGGTCTTAACGGTGCGGGCAGGTGCTGCCAACTCCCATCGGGGAAAAGGCTGGGAACAGCTTACCGATACCGTCATTGACAAGCTGAACGAACGGGAAAAGCCCGTGGTGTTCCTGCTCTGGGGCAACAATGCCAAGGCAAAACAGCAACGCATTACTGCTCCGCAGCACTTGGTGTTGACGGCTGCTCATCCAAGTCCGCTATCTGCTCACTATGGATTTTTCGGCTGCCGGCATTTCTCCAAGACCAACGCCTTTCTCATCGAACACGGAATCGAACCCGTAGACTGGCGGATTGACCCTGCATAAATCACTATGACCATCATCGAATCTCAACAGAAAGGAATTTATCATTCTATGAAAATCGCTCCTCTTTTTTCGGAAAAGACCGTCTTTTCCTTTGAGGTATTTCCACCGAAGAAAACCAGCCCGATTGAAACCGTCTACCAGACACTCGAAGAATTACAGGATTTACATCCGGACTTCATCAGTGTCACACTGGGTGCTGGCGGCAGCGGCAACGGGGAAAACACCATTGCCATCGCCAGACGCTTGCAGGAACAGTATGGCATTACTTCCATGTCCCATCTGCCCTGCATTCACTGCACAAAAGAAAAAATTGATGCCCTGCTGGAAACATTCCTCGAAAGCGGCATTGAAAACATCCTTGCCCTGCGTGGCGACCGGATTCCAGAATTAGAACCGGAACACGACTTTGCCCACGCCAGTGACCTGATTACCTACATTCGGGAAACACACCCGAATTTCGACATTGCCGGAGCTTGCTATCCGGAATGCCATACGGAAGCTTCCTCGCTGGAAGAAGATATTGCCAACCTGAAGAAGAAAGTCGATGCCGGTGCAACACACCTCATTTCTCAGCTGTTCTTTGACAATGAAGCATTCTTCCATTTCCAGGCAGAAGCTCGTAAGGCTGGCATTACTGTCCCGATTGAAGCTGGTATTATGCCAGTTACCAACAGCAAGCAGATTACCCGCATGGTTTCCATGTGTGGTGCAAGTCTGCCGAGAAAATTCACCCGTATCATTCAAAAATATGAGGATAACCCTACAGCATTGCAAGATGCTGGGATCGCTTATGCCATCGCACAGATTATTGAACTGCTGGCAGCTGGGGTTGACGGAATTCACCTTTACACCATGAACAATCCTTATGTTGCACGAAAAATCAGCGAAGCCATCTCCGGCGTACTGCGTGCAACCCAACGATGAGCCCCAGTATCTGTCTGTCACCGCTTGACCGTTCGGAAACCCTCCGGTATTTGGGTATGACCGAAGCGGCGGCAGACGATGCCTTTCTATCTCGGCTGGATGCCTGCGAAGCAAAGCTGCTCCGCCACGCAACCCCTCGCTATACCTACTGCATTCTTCCGCTGACCCGCACAGAATCGGTGCTGTATGCGGATACTTTATTATTAGAGGGGAATGATATTCGCCAGCACCTAGAGGGCTGCGACCGTGCGGTTCTCATGGCGGCAACGCTCGGAACAGCCGTAGATGTCTTGATTGACCGCACGCAAAAACGGGATATGACCAACGCCCTGCTGCTGGATGCCCTCGCCAATACTGCCATTGAACAGGTCTGTGACAAGGCAGAACAGCAGATTCAGGAAACCATGCCGAACCGATATTTTACCTGGCGATTCAGCCCCGGCTATGGAGATTTTCCCATCTCCGAACAGCCGAACCTGCTCGCCCACCTCAACGCCGCCCGGCAGGTCGGCATTATTACAACGGAAACCTACCTCATGAACCCCCGGAAGTCGGTTTCTGCCATCTTTGGATGTGCCCATCATCCGCTGCCGAAACGCCGGCAAGGGTGCAGCATTTGCAAGATGCGGGAAACCTGTGCATTCCGGAAGAAAGGAGCTCACTGCGGTGGCACAACATAACCTCTTTCAGAAGAAACCTCGTCTGTATTTGGATGGCGGCATGGGGACGATGCTGCAAAAAAGCGGCATGCCTGCCGGAGAAATCCCGGAAAAATACAACATCGAACATCCAGAACAGATTACTGCCATTCACAAAGCGTTTTTGGCTGCTGGCTCGGATATCGTCTATGCCAACACCTTTGGTGCAAACCGACTGAAGATGAAAAAAAGCGGCTATTCCGTACAGGAACTGATTTCCGCAGGCATTGCCTGCGGAAAGGCTGCCACTGCCGGAACAGATGCCATGGTTGCCCTGGATATTGGGCCAATCGGACAGCTGCTAGAGCCGCTTGGCACGCTGAAATTCGAGGAAGCTTATGATATTTTCCGGGAGGAAATCGAAGCCGGAAAAGATGCTGACCTCATTGTCATTGAAACCATGACCGACCTCTATGAAACGAAAGCTGCTGTATTGGCTGCAAAGGAACACAGTGACAAGCCGGTCTTTGTCACGATGACCTTTGAAGAAAACGGCAGAACCTTCACAGGCTGCACCGTTTCTGCAATGGCACTGACATTGGAGGGGCTGGGTGTGGATGCCCTTGGCGTAAACTGTTCTTTGGGGCCGAAGGAGCTGCTGCCCGTGGTTGAAGAAATCTGCCACTGGACAACCCTGCCTGTCATTGTAAAGCCGAATGCAGGACTACCCGACCCGGTTACGGGAGCATTCTCCGTTCTGCCGGATGACTTTGCAGAGGCAATGGCTGCTTTCGCAAAACTGGGCGTTTCTGTCTTTGGCGGATGCTGCGGCACAACACCGGAACATCTGGCAGCTGCCTATCAGAAACTGGACAGCATGCCTGTTGTAGATCGCCCTATGCCGGAAATTCCGCCAGCAATCTGCTCGCCGTCTGTGACGATTCCCATCACGGAACCCCGTATCATCGGCGAACGCATCAACCCAACCGGAAAAAAACGCTTTCAGGCTGCATTAAAGGCAAACGACATTGATTATATCTTAGAGCAAGCGGTTCAGCAGACCGATGCCGGTGCAGATATTTTGGATGTCAATGTCGGGTTGCCGGAGATTGACGAAAAGGATATGATGATCCGCACCGTCAAGGCATTGCAGAGCATCGGAGACACCCCATTACAGCTGGACTCTACCATTCCGGAAGTCTTAGAAGCTGCTTTGCGAGTTTATAACGGGAAACCAATCGTCAATTCTGTCAACGGCGAAGAAGCCTCCTTGCAGGCAATTTTACCGCTTGTCAAAAAGTATGGTGCTGCGGTCGTTGGTCTGACGCTGGACGAAAACGGCATCCCGAAAAAAGCAGATGACCGCTTTGCCATCGCCAAACGCATTCTCGAACGGGCAATGGCAATGGGCATTCCGAAACAGGATGTCTATATTGACTGTCTAGTACTGACCGTTTCCGCCGAACAGGATGGAGCAGTCGAAACCTTGAAAGCCATGCGGCGGGTACACGAAGAATTGGGACTGCGGACAGTTTTAGGCGTTTCCAATATTTCGTTTGGTCTGCCAAACCGAGAAGCCGTCAACCGGACATTCCTCACACTGGCAATGGAAAACGGCTTATTCCTGCCGATTATGAACCCGAATATTGCCTCTATGACCGAAGCCGTTCGGGCTTACAAAGTATTAAAGGGCATCGACCGCAGCTGTATGCAGTATATTTCCAGCTATACCGGACAGCCTTCTGCAAAACCAGCTGCAACCGCTGGAACTGCTGATTCCTCCATGACGCTTGCCTATGCCATGGAACACGGTCTGAAAAAAGAATGCGGTTCGATTACTGCAAAACTGCTCGAAACCACCGAACCGATGGAAATCATCAACAACATGCTGATTCCTGTTCTGGACGAAACCGGAACGAAATTTGAACAGGGAAAAGTCTTTCTGCCACAGCTGATTTTAACAGCAGATGCGGCACAGGCGGCGTTCTCCGTCATCAAGGAAACCATGCAGCAACGGGATCAAGCCCCTGTCAGCAAGGGAAAAATCGTGCTTGCAACCGTCAAGGGCGATATTCACGACATCGGCAAGAACATTGTAAAAGTCTTGCTGGAAAACTATGGCTACACGGTTATCGACCTTGGAAAAGATGTTCCCTGTCAGGCGGTCGTGGATGCTGCTATTGAACATCAAGTGAAACTGGTCGGACTTTCTGCCCTCATGACAACCACGCTCGGTTCGATGGAAGAAACGATTCGCCTGCTGCACGAACAGTATCCATCCTGTCAGACCGTTGTTGGCGGTGCGGTCTTAACACCGGACTATGCCAAACAAATCCACGCAACATTCTATGCAAAAGATGCAAAAGATACCGTGGATATTGCAAAGCAGGTGGTTGGATAACCATCCGCCTGCCTGTATTCGGAACAAACGATTCTGCCCCACAAGAAAGGAGGGCTTGCGTCTATGCCAAAACGAAAACGCAACAGCATTAACACCCCGTTTGCTCGCACGATTATTTTCAGCGGTGTCATCTTATTGCTGGTTGCATTTCTCCTCATGCGGCTGGAAACCGTTTCCACTTGGATTGGAACGATTCTCAGCACGCTGCGTCCGGTCATCATCGGTGCAGTCATTACGTTGGTACTGCATACGCCTGTCCGGCGATTAGAGGGCTTCTTGAAAAATATTACAAAGGGAAAACGGTTTCCCTGCTCCGCAGTCGCCGTCATTCTCTCGTATTTACTTCTATTTTCCGTTTTAGCTGGAATCGTCTGCATCATTGTCCCGCAGTTCTCACAAAGCTTAGTGGACTTTGCAGACCAGTTCACCATCTATTTTATCAACTTCCAGAAGTTCTTGCAGACATACAGTAGCAAGGGTGAGCATCTCTATGATCTGATGCAGCAAGTCGGATTGGACTTTGCACAGTTGAAATCGTGGCTGACCGACCTCTCTGTTACCGTTTCCAGCTATGTGCCAAATCTCATGGAAAAAATCGGAACATGGGCAACCAGTCTGGTCAGCATTGTAGTGGACTGCTTCATTGGTCTGATTTTCTCGCTGTATATGCTCAGCGGCAGGAAACGCCTGAAAGCACAGGCAAAACGCATTCTACAAAAGGCATTCTCCAAGGAAAATTACCGCAGAATTTCCCATTATAGCAATATCACGTTTGAAATCTTCTCCAACTTTGTCGGTGGTCAGCTGATGGATGCCTGCATTTTGGGCTTGCTCTGTTTCATTGGCATGTCCATTTTCCACTTCCAGTATCCGCTTCTCATCAGTGTTATCATTGGTCTGACCAATATGATTCCAATTGTGGGGCCAATTGTCGGCACCATTCCCGGTGCATTGATCTTATTGCTGGTAGAACCCAAACAAGCCATCTGGTTTGTCGTATTTGTCATCGTTATCCAGCAAATCGACAGCAACCTGATTTATCCCCGTGTTGTCGGCGGATCGGTCGGACTGCCTGCAATGTGGGTGCTGTTCGCCGTGATTGTTGGCGGTGGATTGTTTGGCGTACTCGGCATGGTGCTGGGTGTTCCGGTGATGTCGCTCATCTATGTCATCTTGCGGGAAAAGACCCTGCCAGAGGGCGAAGTTCCGCCCAGTCCGTTGCAAATGCCCGAAAAAACAGCTATGGAACAGCGTGCCAACGAATGGTTCGGGAAGATGCGAGATACCGTCTTTACCACGGTAACAGACACCGTGAAACGAAACTGGCAGCATCATGAAGAAACGGATTCCGAACCGGAAGAACCAATGGAAAAAGATATGAAAGATACAGAATCCACGGTTTCAGAAACGCCGATTTCTGTCATTTTAGAACAGACTGACGAAGAAGGCTGCGAAATTCATCCGGCTGCTTCAGAATCAGAATCCACGGATTCAGATTCTCCGGAACAACCGCCGGAACAGAACCCATAAAATGAAAAAATCCGGCTTACAGAGCTGTATTCTGTCAGCCGGTTTTTGCAGAAAGATATATAGATTATTAAACGGAAGGAACGATGTTTCACATGGCAAAACTCAAAAAGCAGCACATGACCATTCATTGGAAAGCGATTGTGCAGGATGACAGCAGCATTCCGGCAACGGAAGCAACGCTCAAGGAAAAGGCGACCTTGGTCGGACGAGTCGGACTGATGATGCTTTCTGTCGGGACAGGGGCATGGCGGGTTCGCAACTCGATGAACAAGGTTTCCCGCTGCCTGGGGATCACCTGTACCGCTGACATTGGATTGCTTGCCATCTCTTACACCTGCATTGAGGGAACGGATACTTACACACAATCCATTTCCCTTCCAACAACCGGGGTCAATACACACAAGCTGATGGAACTGGAGCTGTTCATGAAAGAATTTCCGGATAAAGTTTCCACTTATTCTGTCAAGCACATTCATGAAGTTCTGGACGAGATTCAAAAACTTCCTGCCAACTACAAGGCATGGAATCTGGGGCTTGCCTCTGCATTGGCGTGCGGTGCATTTACCTTTTTGCTGGGCGGCGGACCTGTCGAAATGTGCTGTGCCTTTTTGGGTGCAGGTGTCGGCAACTTTGTCCGCAAAAAGATGCTGGGTCACAGCATTTCCCTGCTGGCGAATGTTGCGGTCAGTGTTGCCGCCTCCTGTCTGGTCTATGTCCTTACCATCCTGCTGGCACAACAGCTTCTGTCTGTATCGGCAGTGCATCAGGCTGGCTATATCTGTGCGATGCTGTTCGTCATTCCAGGATTTCCGCTGATTACAGGCGGTATCGACCTTGCAAAGCTGGATTTGCGATCGGGGTTAGAGCGTGTTTCCTACGCTCTTCTCATCATCCTAACAGCAACCATGACTGGCTGGGCAACGGCTGCCATCTGTCAATTCCAGCCGGCAGACTTTGAACCCTTGCAGCTGCAAAAATGGACGCTGCTTTGTTTCCGGTTGATTGCCAGCTTCTGTGGGGTCTACGGATTCTCTCTGATGTTCAACAGCCCCAGAAAAATGGCGTTTACAGCGGCTCTCATCGGAATGTTCACCAATACATTGCGGTTGGAACTGGTTGACCTTGCCCATATGCCAATTGGTGCGGCTGCCTTTATCGGAGCATTCTGCACGGGATGTATTGCCTCTGTTGTCAAGAAAAAAATCGGTTTCCCGAGAATTTCCCTGACCGTTCCGGCAATCGTTATCATGGTTCCAGGCTTGTATATGTACCGTGGTATTTATTACATTGCCTTGAATGATGTCGGCTCTGGTGCATTGTGGCTGACCAAGGCAGCATTGATCGTCATTGCATTGCCAATGGGTCTGGTGGCTGCGAGAATCTGCACCGACAAGAATTTCCGGCATTGTACCTGATGCCTTTGCATTCTTACATTTCTATAAAGCATTTCCACAAAAAATCCGTTCCTGTGTTTTCACAAGGACGGATTTTTTTCATGGCTGTTTCCACTGCTTTTCCACCAGCTTGCTATAAAATCGGGGGCATTTTTCCTGAATCGGGAAACAATTCCTCTGCAAATGGAGCTGATTTCTGCAAAAATCTGAATGGACAAGCATTTTTGGCATAAAATCGGATGCTTAGAGCGGATTGCCATACAAAAAAATCCGCCCCTGTGTTTCCACAAGGACGGATTTTTTTCACGGCTGTTTCCACTTATTCTTCCACATAAGTTGGAGCAGCTTTCGGGCTTTTCATTTTGAGAACGTTGTGATAATATGCGTATGTCATTGGCTGCTGGGCAGTGGTGCGGTCGCAGTCTAAAACTTTTGCCAGAAATACGGTATGTGTTCCGGCATTCATCTGCTGAACCACTTCCAAGGTGAACCATGCACAGCATTGTTTCAGAACAGGCAAGCCGTCTTTCTGGTCATACGCAATTTCTGCGAACTTTTCCACTTCTCGGCTGGACTGAAACCCAAATGTTCCGATGACGCTAAGGTCTGTCTGTTCCGGCAGCACACAAACTGCCAGCTTGCCCGTTTTTTGAATGATGTCGTGGGTGTAGTTCTGCTGGTTGATGCTGACGGCAAGCGTTGGCGGCTGCGAGGTAATCTGCATGGCACTATTAGCAATGCAGCCAACTGGACGTTCGCCATCCATAGCGGTTACGGCATAAACTCCATAGGATAAGGTGTGAAATGCGTTTTTCTGCATAAAATTATCTCCGTTTCTAAAAAATATTTTTTGAAATTGTAATTTTGTGAAAGTAAAAAACTGATTTGCTCTTAGGGAAACTAATTGCGAGTGGTTCGGCAAGGCTGGGGCACATCCCCAGCTTGCCTTTGAAACCGCAATTGCCCCTGAAACCTTGTTTCATATTACAACCTTATAATTTTTAAAGCAATTGCGGTTTTATTCCGGTTCTCTTTTAGATTTTTATTTCATATCCTTGTGCAGGGGGCAGCTTGCCCCCCATTCAAAGGATGCCCTTCCCTTTTGTCCCTTCGGGACATTTCCCCACACTGTGGGGAATCACCCCTCCGCCAAGCTGAGCCAGCTTGACCGCAGTTCGCCTGCGGCGAGGAGATTTGCAGCGTTTCTTCTCTTATTGTGCGTTTCCGAGGAATGCTGCACCGATGATTCCAGCATCATTGCCCAGCTTTGCAATTACGATTTCTGCATTCTTCTTAGAATTTCTGGTGTAGTTTTCCCGTGCTACGATTTCCTTCATCGGCAGCAGCAGCGGGTCACCTTCATTGCAGACACCGCCGCCAATGCAAAGTACATCCGGCTGGAAAATGTTCAATGTGTTGGTGATGCCAGCAGCCAGATACTTGATATACTTATCAACAACTTCCTTTGCAGCTGCATCGCCTTTCCGCATATAATTGAATGCTGTCCGACCACTGATGTGTTCTTCTTCCTTCATCATGCTGTCCGGATGTTCTGCCAGTGCTTCCTTGGTCATCCGAATCAGACCGGTTGCAGAAGAATATACTTCAAAGCAGCCCTTTCTGCCGCAAGTACACTGCGGGCCATCTACAGAAATTACGGTGTGACCGATTTCAGCACCGCCAAAGTTCGAACCGCTGTAAATCTTACCGTCAATGACAATACCGCCGCCAACACCAGTGCCCAGTGTAATGCAGACTGCATTCTTTGCACCCTTTGCAGCACCTGCAACATATTCGCCATAAGCAGCTGCATTGGCATCGTTTTCAATGAATGCCTTCTTGCCGAGGGCATCTTCTATATATTTTACCATCGGGGTATTGACAAAGCCCAGATTGTTGGAATATTCGATGATTCCGGTTTCGCTGTTGGCAATCCCCGGTGTACCAATACCGACCCATTCAATCTGATCCATGGTCAGACCTGCTTTTTCGGCTGCTTCCTTTGCAACCTTTGCCATGTCTGCTGCAATTTCCTGTTCCGGACGTGGCAGGTTGGTCTTTACGCTTGCCTTTGCAAGAATTTCATATGCTTCGTTTACCACGCCTGCTACGATATTCGTGCCGCCTAAATCAATGCCAATATAATACTTCATGGGATAAATCCTCCTGCTTGATATTTTTCCGTTTTCAAAAAGAAAACGGTTTCTGACGTTTTTGTTTGATTATTCACTGGTTTCTTGTAAGGAAAACTGCTTCAAAAACTGCTTTCGGCTGCCATTATAGACATTCAGATCCACTGGAATGTGTTCCTGTGAAAAGCCTTGTAAATCGCCCTCAAAGCTATACTGCCAAAATGTCCAATCTATAATTGGTTCGCAATAGGGATTGCTCATCCAAACGGCATACCCCCAACGGTGTCCCATCAAATAATCCATATAGGTGCTGGGATTGGTATAGAGAATCGGCTTGACCCCGTAATATGCTTCTAAAGCGTCTGCCATCTCCTGAATTTCAGTGCGAGCGGTTTTCGCATCGGGAACAATTTCTCCATCATAAATTTCAATATCAATGACGGGCGGAAGGGTGTTCTCCAACTTGGGAACGGTTGCAATAAAATTATCCGCCTGTTCTTTCCCATCCGATTCAAACCGGAAAAAATGATACGCCCCGACAAATACGCCTGCCGTTTCGGCTGCCTCCCAATTCTGGGTGAATAAGTCGTCCTGATAGGTGCTGCCCTCTGTCGCCTTGATAAAGGCAAACTGCACATGATCTTCCTTGGAAAGCACGTCCCAGTCAATGTCCCCCTGATAACGGGAAATGTCGATACCCTTGACCGGAAACTTAGATAGATCCGGACTTTCCGCCGGAATCTCTCCGTGAATGGCACGGTAGAAATGCCGCAGTCGCAGACCGCAGATGCTGCCAAAAACCAACATCACCAAAATCAACAGGGTAACACTCCACCGCAGAATATATTTTCCGTAACGCTTTTTTCTTGTTTTCTGCTGCACACGTTCGCTCCTATCTGTCAGCAGCTGCTGCCATTTATTTTGCATGTTCTTTGGTACGCAATCTTCCTCTTATATCATAGCCGAAAATTTGAAAATAGTCAACTGGTTTTTGCATTTTTCTATAGAAATCTGGTTACAATTTTTTTGCAGGAACAGGAAACACTATTTTTTATTCTTGGAAAACCAACTAAAATGGATTCGGCAAAATCGCTTTGCTCTTTGCCTGTGTTCGCAGTTCGCCAGTAGTTACATCTTACGAATTTTCTTTCAATCTTTCTGAGATTGGGAAACCAGCTCGCCCGCAATTCGCCTGCGGCGTGCATCATTTTTTCGTTTTATCGTGCTACTGCAAAAAACATGGTTTATTTTTGTCGCTTGCTCTTGCTTTTTTGAGAAAGAACTGTTATAATAAGAGAATGTGATACAGCATCGGTGCTGTATAAAATTTAAAAAAATGGAAAGAGGAAACAATATGCCTGCAAATATCATTGTTGGTTCTCAGTGGGGCGACGAAGGAAAAGGGAAAATCATCGACATTATGGCTTCTCGTGCAGAAGTTGTCGTTCGTGCAACTGGCGGAAATAACGCTGGTCACACCGTTGTCAATCACGGTGAGGTTTATAAGCTGCACCTGATTCCTTCTGGTATCCTGTATCCGGACACCCTTTGCCTGATTGGTGCCGGTGTGGTATTAGACCCGAAAGACTTTATTTCTGAACTGGACAATCTCGAAAGCCGTGGCATCTCCACCGCAAATCTGAAGATTGACCCTCGTGCACATGTGGTTATGCCGTGGCACATCGAATTAGACGGTCTGTCTGAAAAGTTCCGTGGAAATTCCGACATCGGTACAACAAAGCGTGGAATTGGCCCAACTTACATGGACAAGTACGAACGCTGCGGTCTGCGGATGTATGACCTGGTACACCCGGAAATCTTCGCTCAGAAGGCAAGAACCACTGGCGAACTGAAAAACAAGATTATCACTGCTGTTTACGGCGGCACTGCATTTGATTTGGATGCTGTTATTGCAGAATATATCGAATACGGCAAGCGGCTCGCTCCGTACATTGCAGATGTTTCCGTTCTGACTTATGAAGCTGACAAGGCTGGAAAGACCATCATGTTTGAAGGTGCACAGGCAACCTTGCTGGATATCGACTTCGGTACATATCCATATGTTACTTCTTCTCATCCGATTTCTGCTGGTGCGTGCATCGGTAGTGGTGTTGGCCCGAAGATGATTACCAACATCATTGGTGTTGCAAAGGCTTATACCACCAGAGTTGGGAAAGGTCCGTTCCCGACCGAACTGAACGACGAAACTGGCGACCTCATCCGCAACAAGGGTGGCGAATTTGGTACAACAACTGGCAGACCGAGAAGAACCGGTTGGTTCGATGCGGTTATCGTTCGGCATTCTGTTCGGACAAATGGTCTGGATGGTCTGGCAATCAACAAGCTGGATACCCTCAGCGGTCTGAAGACCCTGAAAATGTGCGTTGGCTACGAAAAGCCGGATGGCACAATCCTGAAGGACTTCCCGCCGGCACTGGAAGAACTGGCAGACTGCAAGCCGATTTATGAAGAATTTGAAGGCTTTAGCGAAGACATCAGCTCTTGCAAGACCTTTGACGAACTGCCGGAAGCTTGCAAGAAGTACATCGCAAGACTGGAAGAAGTTTGCGGCTGTAAAGTAGTTATGGTCGGCAATGGTCCGGATCGTTCTCAGATTCTGGAACGGTAAGACTTGCCCCCATCTCTTGCATCTTGATGAAAAAACAAAGACAAAAGCACCCGTAAAACGGTGCTTTTGTGCTATTCTATGCCCATTTTGAAAGGAAGTGTCCCCTCGTCATGCAAGCAGCCATTCTATTTCTATTGTTGGTGGTCATCTGTCTGCAAATCTTTATCATCCTTGTCATCAAGCAATCATCTGGTAATGCCTCCGAGGACAGCGGCAACGCTGCTGCTCCTACGCAGGAACAGCAAAAAGAACTCCTCTTTCACATCCAACAAAACTTGTCTGCCCTCTCGCAATCGCTCAAGGAAAGCCAGCAGCAAGCTGCTGCCTATCAAAATCAGAGCATTGCCACGCTCAACCAGAACCTTGCTGCCCAGATGCAGCAGATGGAACAGCGTCTGCGTACCATTGAACTGACGAACGGGCAAGGTATGGAACAAGTTCGCCAGACGATTCAAACCAGTCTGAACCGCATGCAGCAAGTACAGGCGGACAACCTCGCTGAAATTCAAGGCGTAGTAGAACAAAAACTCACACAGACACTCGAACAAAAGGTACAGAGTGCTTTTCAGATGGTCAACGAACGATTGGAAATGGTCTATCGGGGACTGGGCGAAATGCAGACGCTCGCTGCTGGTGTTGGAGATTTAAAAAAAGTATTGTCCAACGTAAAAACCCGTGGGATTCTAGGAGAAGTACAGCTTGGCAGCATTTTGCAGGAAATTCTTGCTCCGGAACAATATGCTTATGATGTTACCGTCAACCCCAACCGCCGAGAACACGTTGAATATGCAGTTAAGTTGCCGGGGACAACAAACGGGCAACCAGTCTGGCTGCCGATTGACTCGAAATTTCCCGGAGATACCTATACTGCTCTACGAAACGCTCTGGACAGCGGAAATCCACAGCAAATCAAGGCTGCTCAACAGACACTGACACAAGTCATCCGAAAATGTGCGAAAGATATTCATGACAAATATATCTGTCCACCTTATACCACAAACTTTGCGATTTTGTTCTTGCCGTTTGAGGGACTGTACGCCGAAGTCATCAACTTGGGCATGGTCGAAACCCTCCAGCAGAACTTTCAAGTCAACATCGCTGGGCCTTCTACCATGGCGGCGATGCTGAACGCCTTGCAGATGGGCTTTCAGACGCTTGCCATCCAGAAACGCAGTACAGAAGTCTGGCAGGTGCTACAGCAGGTACAGACAGAATTTGACTGCTTTGCTGATGTCCTGCAAAAGACACAGAATGCCTTACACAGTGCAGATTCTCAGCTGGAACGCCTTGTTGGCACTCGTACTCGTGCCATTCAACGACAGTTGGGAGCGATTCAGACGCAAAACAACCTACACAAAGGAAAATAATAAAACTGATAAAACAAAAATACAGCCGCCAACAGTTCATTGGACGGCTGTATTTTTCGACAAAAAACAAGGGTTCTGATAAACAGTTCCCTTGTTTTTTGTAGTCATTATAACTTTCTATTTATTGTTTTTCTATCTCTTTCCATCCTACTTTATCTCTATTATTATCTTTTTGTAGGATGTCATCTCTTTTGAGATTGATACTAGTATATCACATTTGCTTTTGATTGTCAAGTACTTTTCATAAGAAATCTAACTTTTTTATAAAAAATACCGGAATCAACAAATTTTTCTACGTTTTACAATGCAAGTATAGCACAGATATTTTTGATTGTCAAGTAAATTTTGAAAAGATATAAGGAAAGCGAACAATCTGAATTTCTCATCTTGTCCGCTTTCTATTTTAGATATTATCCAATTACTTCTTCCCATGTCGGTTGAAGTCCAGCAGATACCTTTGCATAATAAGTAAGAATTGCAACAGCATCTTTTACATCCACAGCACCATCGCCATTTACATCCGCCACAGCAACTTGTGCTTCTGAAAAATCTACATCCATACCAGCTGCTTTTTTTGCATATATCGTCAATGTCAAGACGGCATCATCCACGCTGACAAGATTATCACCAGTAAGGTCGCCAGTGATGGAAGTATCTGAAGTGGAGACATTATAGTGAATGGTAGCGTTTAATAAAGTGTCATTTCCAGAAGAAGAGATTGAAATGTTGTTCCATTCCTCTTCTGTTCCATTATAGTACACATCTGTTAAACTTTCACAATTATAAAATGCATCATAACTTATACTATTAACAGAATTTGGTATCGTTACGCTTTTTAAACTTGTGCAGTGAGCAAACGTTGCACCTTCAATTTCAGTAATAGTGTTTGGGAGAATCACATTTATTAAACCACTACATTTATAAAATGCTTCGACTCCAATTTGAGTAACAGAATTTGGTATAATAATATTTGTTAAACTGCTACAATTACAAAATGTATCCCATCCAATATATGTAACAGTATTCGGTATCTTGATATCTATTAAATTACTACAATCTTGAAATGCATTTGATGAGATTTCTTTTACTGGAAGCTCATCTACTTCTTCTGGAATAACAGCAGAAGTCGCATTAGAATCCCAATGACTAATTGAAATTCTGTCATCGTAGCTTAAATAGTCAAATTCTTTTACATGTGGCTCTATACTTTCTATAGAATCATTTTCCGTTCCAATTTTAACTTTATTCCATGCGTCTTTCGTTCCATTGAAATAAACACTTGTTAATTTCTCACAATTGTAAAATGCCCTATTTTCAATGCTTTTTACGCTGCTTGGAATAGAAATTTCCTCTAAGTTATAACAATCATAAAAAGTGGATTGTTCAATTTTAGATACCCTATCAGGAATATCAATTCTTTTCAAATTTTTACAATTATTAAATGCATAATATTCAATTTTACTCATTCGTTTTGGAAGATTAATTTCAGTCAAATTAGAGCAATTACTAAATGCAAAAGAACCAATACTCCCTACACTTTCTGGAATAGTAATTTCAGCTAAAGCACTACAAAAATAAAAAGTATTAGTCTTTATTTCAGTAATCCCAACTGGCAGCGTTATATTAGTTAAACTTTTACAATGACTAAAAGCCCATGCTCCAATATCTGTTACACTATTCGGAATTTTGATATTCTCTATTTTAGAACAACTATTAAATGCACCTTCTCCAATGCTTTCCAAATTTTCAGATAAAGTAACAATTTCTAATTTATAACACCCAGAAAATGTCTTATCTTTAATTTTTGTTACACTATTTGGAATAGTGATTGCTGTCAACTTGTAACATCCAGAAAACGCCTCATTTCCAATATTAGTAATACCGTCCGGAATGGTGACGCTGGTCAATGATTTGCAATCCTTAAACGCCATGCTTGCAATACTGGTCACTGCAACGCCATCAATTTCCGCTGGAATCTCCACAGAAACTGCACTTTCCTCACAATCGGTAATTTCAAGCGTTCCATCTGCAAGGCTGTCATAAGACAATACACCATATGTACCCGTTTCCGCAGAAACAGACAATGGTCTGCTTTGTTGGGAAATACCATATACCAACAAACAAGCGATGAAACATGTAAACATGGATATTATATACTTTCGTGTTTTCTTTTTCATTTTATCATCCTCCTTGCTTTTTATTATACAAAATAAAAATAAGATTGTCAATCTTTTCTACGTATTTAATCAATAAAAAAGAGCATCTTGCCTGCTCACTCGCAGAAACAAAATGCTCTCTTCTTGTTGTTGTTTAAATTTCGTGATTATGCCGTCTGGAGATTTTCAAACGGTTCATGGCACGGTTTAACGCTGCCTGCGACTGGTAGTATTGCATGATACTCTGCCGCTGCCGCAGCCGTTCTTTCGCACGGGTTGCAGCTTCTGCGGCACGCTTTGCATCAATTTCTTCCGGCAATTCAATTGCATCGCCCAAAATCAATGCATAATCGCTCCGAATTTCTGCAAATCCCTCACTGATGGCAGCATACCGCCATTCACCGTTCACCTTGTATTGAATTTCTCCCGGACTTACAATCGTAACCAGAGATTCATGTCCCGGCAGGACACCAACCAAACCATCCTGTGCCGGATAAATCAAGTGTTCACACTCGCCGACAAAAAACGGTCGGTCTGCTGCCAGCAGTTCCAATTTAAATGTTTTTGCCATGCCGCATCCCTCACTTACGCTTGATTACAGGGTTTTTGCTTTTTCGATGACTTCATCAATCGTGCCCACATTAAAGAATGCATTTTCTGGATATTCATCCATTTCGCCGCTGATAATCATCTTAAAGCCACGGATGGTTTCCTTTAACGGTACATATTTACCTGGAATGCCCGTAAAGACTTCCGCTACATGGAACGGCTGTGACAAGAATTTCTGAATCTTTCTTGCACGATAAACCGCAGTCTTATCTTCTTCGTCCAGTTCTTCCATACCAAGAATGGCGATGATGTCCTGCAATTCCTTATACCGCTGCAACAATTCCTGTACCTGACGGGCAACCTGATAATGTTCTTCTCCAACAACATCCGGTTCCAGGATTCTCGAAGAGGATTCCAGCGGGTCAACTGCCGGATAAATACCCTGTTCTACAATCTTTCTGGACAAAACGGTCGTTGCATCCAAGTGGGCGAACGTGGTTGCCGGAGCCGGGTCGGTCAAGTCATCTGCCGGCACATAAACTGCCTGTACAGAGGTGATAGAACCGTCCTTGGTAGAGGTGATTCGTTCCTGCAACTCGCCGACTTCATTCGCCAAGGTCGGCTGATAACCAACGGCGGACGGCATTCTGCCCAGCAGAGCGGAAACTTCCGAACCAGCCTGTACATAACGGAAGATGTTATCAATAAACAGCAGCACGTCCTGATGCTTTTCATCTCGGAAGTATTCTGCCATTGTCAGACCCGTCTGTGCAACACGCATACGGGACCCCGGCGGTTCGTTCATCTGACCGAATACCAGAGCGGTCTTGCTGATAACGCCGGATTCTTTCATTTCGTTCCAGAGGTCGTTCCCTTCTCTGGAACGCTCGCCGACACCCGTAAAAATAGAGTAGCCGCCGTGTTCGGTTGCAACATTTCGAATCAGTTCCTGAATCAAAACGGTTTTACCAACACCAGCACCGCCGAACAGACCAATCTTACCGCCCTTTGCATACGGTGCAAGCAGGTCGATAACCTTGATACCAGTTTCCAGAATTTCAACAACCGGGCTTTGATTCCGGAAAGACGGAGCTTCTCTGTGGATTGCCCACTTCTGCTTTGTATGCACTTCTCCGGCGTTGTCAATCGGTTCACCCAAAACATTGAACATTCTGCCCAGTGTTTCTTCGCCGACCGGAACTTGAATACAGCTGCCAGTTGCAGTGACTTCCATATCCTTTGCCAGACCATCGGTTGCGGACAAGCTGATGCAGCGAACAACACCGTTGCCCATGTGCTGTGCCACTTCCATGACACACTTTTTATGTTCCATCTGGACTGTCAGAGCGTCTTTGATCATCGGCAGTTTGCCGGTAAATGCAACGTCAATGACAGGCCCGAGAATTTGTACAATTTTTCCGGTTTCCATGGATTTTCGGACTCCTCTCTATCCCATGATCAGATTTATTTCGCAGCCTCTGCACCGCTGGAGATTTCTGTAATTTCCTGTGTGATTGCAGCCTGTCTTGCACGGTTATACTGCAACGAAAGCGTTTGCAGCATATCCTTTGCACTGGTGGTTGCAGAGTCCATTGCCGACATACGAGCCTGCTGTTCGCTACAGAACGATTCTACCATTGCACCGTAAATCAAGCCCTTCATAAAGTTCGGGGTCAAGTGTTCCATCACCGCTTCCACGGTTGGATAGAAGGTTGCCTCGTGATGACGGGTAACATCTTCTTCACTGGTGACAAAGTTGTTGACGTTCAGCGGTAACAGCTGCTGGACTTTCGGCTCAAATGTCATGGAATTGAGCATCTTTGTATAGACGATATAGACATCATCTACTTTCTTCTGATCAAACAATTCCATCATCAGCACGGCGATTTTCATCGCACGGTACAAGGTCGGGTTCTGGGTGGTCTGGATAAATTCCGCATCCACGTCCAGTTCGCCTTCTCTTGCTTTCCGCTGAAAATACATTCTGCCGACCTGTCCCATAACAAACAGTCGAGCATATTCACACTGTTCCATCTCTGCTTCTGCCCGCTTGATGACATTGTGGTTATAAGAACCGCACATGCCCTTATCTGCCGTGATGATAATGAATGCTTTTTTCCGCTTATCTGCCGGAATTTCCGTTCTGGTATCGAAAAACCGCATATCAATATCTTCCGGTGCACGGGACAGAATGCTTCGCATGGCATATAACAGCTTATCAAAATAGGGTTCTGTGGCTGCCAAATCCTTCTTCGCCTTCTTCAGCTTGGAAGAGGAAATCAGGTACATGGCATTCGTAATCTTCATAATATCATTGATACTCTTAATCCGTTCCCGAATTTCCCGCATATTTGACATCTTACTTCACCTGCTTCTTATAGGCTTCTGCTTCTGCAATCAAGGTTGCCTTATCTTCATCGGACAGCTGTCCGGTTTCCTGAATCTTCTTAATCAATGCTGCCTGACTCTGTTCCAAATGTGTCATCAAATCATTGACAAAATCCCGCAGATTCTTCAGCGGAATATCGTCAAACAGCCGTTCGGAGGCAACTGCCAGCACGCAAACCTGCCGCCACAATGGCTGCGGATGATACAACGGCTGCTTCAGCAGTTCCATCAGGGCATGGCCGTGATCCAACATTGCTTGCGTTGCTGGGTCGAGGTCGGAGCTGAACTGGGTGAAGACTTCCATTTCCCGGAACTGTGCCAGTTCCATACGCATCTTTCCGGCAACCTTTTTCATTGCCTTGGTCTGAGCAGCACCGCCGACACGAGAAACGGACAAGCCGACATTGACTGCCGGACGCATACCAGCGAAGAACAATTCGCTTTCCAAGAAGATCTGACCATCTGTGATGGAGATGACATTTGTCGGAATGTAAGCGGAGATGTCGCCTGCCTGTGTTTCGATGATTGGCAGTGCGGTGATTGAACCGCCGCCGTGTGCATCGTCCAGTCGGCAGGAACGCTCCAGCAAACGGGAGTGCAGATAGAAAACGTCACCCGGATAAGCTTCACGCCCCGGCGGACGGTGGAGCAGCAGGGACATTGCACGATAAGCCACCGCATGCTTGGAAAGGTCATCATAGATAATCAGAACGTCTTTGCCCTGATGCATGAAGAATTCTGCCATCGCCGTACCGGAATACGGTGCAATATACTGCACTGGAGCCGGAGCACTGGCGGATGCGGAAACAACTACGGAATAATCCATTGCACCATGGGTTTTCAGAGTATTTACAATTTTTGCAACCGTTGAGGACTTCTGACCGATGGCAACATAAATACAGATGACATCCTGTCCCTTCTGGTTGATGATGGTATCTACAGCAATCGAAGTTTTACCCGTCTGACGGTCACCGATGATCAATTCTCTCTGTCCACGTCCAATCGGGAACATGGAGTCGATGGAAAGAATACCAGTTTGCAGCGGAACAGAAACGGACTTTCTGTCTGCAACACCGGCTGCTTCCCGTTCAATCGGGTAATAGTCTTCCGGTTCAATCGGTGCACCGCCATCAATCGGAGCACCCAGTGCGTCAACAACTCTGCCAATCAGTCCAGAGCCAACGCCGACACCGGCACGCTTTTTGGTACGCATGACCTGTGTACCTTCTACAATTCCATAATCAGAACCGAGCAGAACGACACCAACGGTCTTTTCTTCCAAGTTCTGAATAATTCCACGGACACCGGTTTCAAATTCCACCAGTTCGCCGTACATGGCATGCTGCATCCCATAAACGGTTGCAATGCCATCGCCGACCCGAACAACCGTGCCGCCTTCCTGCACACCGGTCTTTCGGTCGAAATCCGCAATTTCACTCTTTAAAACGGAAATGATTTCACTTGCATTCATGGGTACACATTCCCTCCTGTCACTGTCCTGCCAATTTCTTTTGCAGGGTTTTTAAGGTATGCCGCAAACTGCGGTCATACACCAAGTCACCGATCCGCAATACAAAACCGCCCCGCAATGCTGGATTTTTCTGCATCGTAAGGACTGCCTGCTGTTTGCCTGTCACTTTCATGGCAAACTGTTTCAAGCCTTCCTGCTGAGCTTCTGTGAGCGGTGTAACATATTCCACAACAGCGTGGACACAGCTTTCTGACTGTCGCTTCTTCTCATAAAATGCCTGAAAAATTTCCGGCACATCGGCAGTTTCTGCGTTTTTACAGAGTACGCAGAGCAAATTCTGCACTGCCTCCGGAAATACCTTCCGAACAACCGCTTCCTTTTCCGGAATGGAAATGGTGGGATTCGTCAGAGCTTCGCTGAGTGCCGGACAACATTCCCAGATTGCCTGTGCCTGCTCCACCACATCCATCGGGTATTGCAGTTCTAACATTGCCTGTGCATAACATTCAGCTGGTCGGCTCATGAATTCACACCTTCCTCCTTCAAGAACGCATCAACAAGATTCCGGTTTTCGGCATCGTCCATTTTTCCTTCTACCAACTTTGCAGCAGCAGCGAGTGCCAAGTCTGCAATTTCCTTTTGTGCACCAGCCAAGGTATTCTGCCGTTCGGCATCGATTTCCTTCTGTGCATTCTGAATCATGCGGCTTGCTTCCTGCTGAGCCTGTTCGGTAATCTGATTTCCCTGTTCTTTTGCGGCAGTTCTCGCATTTGCAATAATCGTACTTGCCTCCTGCTTTGCACCGGAGAGCGTGTCTTCATACTGCTGCCGCAGCTGATGTGCTTCCTCTTTGGACGCTTTTGCCTGATCCAGATCGGCTTGTACCGCAGCGGCACGCTGATCCATGATGTTCTGAATGCGTCCGAACAGGAACTTCTTCAGAAACAAGAACAGTACCAGAATATTGATGATTGAAAATGCAATCGTCCAAATATCAAACTCTAACATAATTTCTGTTTCGTCCTGCTCTCTGGCAGAACGCAGCTCCTTTCTTTAAAGGATTCCCTGCTGATCACTTCATGATGACCAACAGCAATGCAACAACGAAACCATAGATGGCGGTTGCTTCTGCCAACGCACTGCCGAGCAGCAATGCTTTGTTGATGTCACCGGAGGCTTCCGGCTGTCTTGCAATGGCTTCTACTGCCTTAGATGTTGCAATTCCGATGCCCAATCCGGCACCAATACCCGTTAAAACGGCAATTCCTGCTGCAATCATGATTCTTTTCCTCCTATGTGGAATGATTTCCATTTTCTGTTTACTTCATAATAACCAAGAGCAATGCGACAACGAAACCGTAAATCGCAGTTGCTTCTGCCAACGCACTACCGAGCAACAACGCTTTGTTGATGTCACCGGAAGCCTCTGGCTGTCTTGCAATGGCTTCTACTGCCTTGGATGTTGCAATTCCGATGCCCAATCCGGCACCAATACCCGTTAAAACGGCAATTCCTGCTGCAATCATGATGATTTCCTCCTTATTTCTCGTGTTGTTCCATGCCCTCCGCCATAAACAGCGAAGTTAAAAATACAAATACATACGCTTGAATCAGTCCGTCGAACACGTCAAAGTACATACTGAATACCATCGGGACAATCAGCCCGCAGACCTGTTCGATCAGCTTCATGACAACAAATGCACCCAAAACATTACCGAACAGTCGCATACACAGCGAAAGCGGACGAATGCCCAATTCCATAATGTTGATCGGGGTCATAATTGCCATTGGTTTGGTGAAGGATGACAAAAAGCCTTTCAAGCCGCCCTGTGCCCGGAATGTGGACACTTCAATCAGGATAATGCTGAGCAATGCAAATGCAACCGTGACGTTGATGTCTTTGGTCGGCGGTTTAATACCGAAGCCAAACATCCCGATGAGGTTGGAAATGCCGAGCAGCAGCAGCACAGTACCCAGATATGCAAAATACGGTCTACCGGCTTTGCCCATGTTGCCTTCCAAGAAATTGTTCACCCACGTTACCGCAGATTCGAGCATCGCCTGCCCACGGCCGGGAACAATTTTCAGATTGCGTGTCAAAAGCAGAACCGCAATCATGATGAACGCCATAATGCCCCACATGACCACAATGGATTCATGCACGGGGATTCCACCGAACAGCGGAATCGTAAAAGCGACCTCGGTTTGCAGTTCTTCTGCCAATGCTTCTCCCATCTTCTCACCATCCTCTCTCACAAGCTCTTTTGCAGTTCCTGCAAAAGGCATCTGCCGTCTTGGTATCAACGGCAGCATTCAAAGTGTTGAATGTTAGAACAGTGTCGTTTACTGCTCTGCTTTCTATTATACACACGGCGGTGTAAAATTGCAAGCATTAAAATGCGGCAAAATGACGGATATGGGACAATCTTCCGGAAACTGTTGCTTTTTACAAGTTTCCAAAAGTACCGAAAATCTTTCGCATTCCATTCTCCACTTTTAATCATTATAGAACTTTCGGAGCAAAAAGTCAACGGTTTCAGACTTAACTTTTTACATGATTTTCCGTGGAAAATAAGGCATTTTTCGTCAAAAAAGTACATTTTCAAAAGTCGCTGTCCACAATGTCAAAAGTTATTATTTTTTCATATCGTTTTTCGTACATCTCCACAAAAGGACAATTGTCTGCACAAGATAGACAGAGATTCCAAAAGTGTGCAAAAATCATCAAAAACAAACAGAAGCACCGTTACCCATCGGATAACGGTGCTTCTGGATTGATATAGAATAGAAGAGAGGATAGCATTACCAATATTCTACAGAATGATTGTCCCTGAAAAAACAAGCGTTCTCGAAAATATCCTGTTCTGTAGAAGGTACTTTTATTTTACCACATTTTTTTAGAAATGTCAACTATTTTTTTCGATTTTTTCATATGCAGTTTTGTATAAGTTGCAACAGAGCAAAAAAGACCGCTTTCCAGCCGGAAATATCGGCGGAAAACGGTCTTTCTCTCACTTCCTGAAAAAGAAAATCTTAGTTCTTCATTTCGTAATGTTCGCCAATCAGGGATGCATTTGCTGCCAAAATCGGACGAATGCAGTTGTCCACAAATTCTTCGGTCTGCTGTTCACTTCTACCTGTGAAGTTTTCCGGCTGCAAAATCGCATCCAGTTCTTCCTTGGTAATCATGAACATCGGGTCAGCCAGAATCATATCGCACAGGTCATTTTCCAGGCCATCTTCCTTGACGTGCTTTCCAGCAATCATGGAGTATTCCCGAATCTTTTCGTGCAGTGCCTGACGGTCGCCGCCCTTCTTAACGGCATCCATCATGATGTTTTCGGTTGCCATAAACGGCAGTTCCCGCATGATCCGCTGCCGAATCATCTTCGGGTAAACCACCAGACCATCGGTTACATTCAGCATGATGTTCAGGATTGCATCCACACCCAGACAAGCTTCCGGAACAGAAATCCGCTTGTTTGCAGAGTCGTCCAATGTCCGTTCAAACCACTGTGTTCCTGCGGTGAATGCCGGATTCAGGCTGTCGATCATGACATAACGGGACAGAGAGGTGATTCGTTCGCACCGCATCGGGTTCCGCTTGTATGCCATTGCAGACGAACCAATCTGCGTCTTTTCAAACGGTTCTTCCATTTCCTTAAAGCTCTGCAACAACCGCATATCGTTGGAGAACTTCGAGCAAGACTGTGCAATGCCGCTCAGCGTTGCAAGAATCTGGGAATCAATCTTTCTGGAATAAGTTTGACCAGAAACCGGAACAACACCGGTGAAGCCCATTTCTTCTGCAATCATCTGTTCCAGCTTCTTTACCTTTGTGGAATCGCCTTCAAACAGTTCCATGAAAGAAGCCTGTGTGCCAGTTGTGCCCTTTGAGCCAAGCATTTTCAGGTTGGCAAGCCGGAAATCCAGTTCTTCCAAATCCATCAGCAGTTCATTCATCCACAGCGTTGCACGCTTGCCGACCGTTGTCAGCTGTGCCGGCTGCAAGTGGGTGTATGCCAGTGCCGGCATGCCCTTGTACTGCATGGCAAACTTCGACAGATTTGCCAGAACATTGATCAGCTTCCGGCGGATGATTTTCAGAGCGTCCCGCATGATGATAATATCGGTATTATCGCCAACGTAGCAGGAAGTTGCTCCCAAGTGAATGATGCCCTTTGCGTGCGGACAAACCTGTCCGTATGCATAAACGTGGGACATGACATCGTGACGAACGACCCGTTCCCGTGCTTCTGCAACATCATAATCAATGTTATAAACATTGTCTTCCAGTTCCCTTACCTGAGAAGGTGTGATCGGCAGACCGAGTTCCATTTCTGCCCGAGCCAGAGCGACCCAGAGCTTTCTCCAAGTAGAAAATTTCTTGTCAGCAGAAAAAACGTGCTGCATTTCTTCGCTGGCATACCGTGTACAAAACGGACTTTCATAACTGGTTGTATTCCGCATGATTTTTAATTCCTCTCCTTTTGATAATCCTTGAATGGATGAACGTGTACTTTCTATTATAGCGGAATTTCCTGTATTCGTCAACCTTTTTCTTTGACATAAACGCCGCCGGCTGCTGCATATGCTGATAACAAAATGTCATTTCAACAGACAGGAGGCGTTCCATGATGCAGGGATTAACCCAACAGGAAGCAAAAAACCGTCTACGACAGGACGGAAAAAACGAACTCGCAGAAGCACCAAAATCCAAACCCGTCCGGATGTTCCTCGGCCAATTTCGAGATGTCATGGTTATGATTTTGCTGGCAGCAACCATGGTTTCTGTTTTGCTGGGCGAATGGACGGATGCTATCACCATTATTTTAATTGTTCTGCTGAATGCAATTTTAGGGTTCATTCAGGAATTTCGGACAGAACGCACCCTCGAAACGCTCCGGCAGATGACTGCCCCCACCGCTGCCGTCTGCCGAGATGGAACGTGGCAGACCATTTCCGCTGCGGAACTGGTACGGGGTGACCTCATCCGGCTGGAAGCTGGCGACCGTGTTCCGGCAGATGCTGCCCTCGTGAATGCCAGCGGCATTGCTGCCAATGAATCCATTTTAACGGGCGAATCGGCTGCTGTTTCCAAAACTGCCGGAGCTGAAACCGACACAGACAATGCCCTCCACAAGAAAAATATTGTCTATGCAGGAACTGCCATCCTGCGAGGCTCTGCCACTGCCTGCGTCATTGCAACGGGTACAAAAACGCAGATGGGACAGATTTCCGACTTGCTGCACGATGTCACAGTTTCTCAAACACCGCTGCAAAAACGTCTTGCCGGACTGGGAAAAGTCGTTGCATTGCTCTGCATTGTCGTGTGTATTCTGGTCTTTTTCGCAGGGGTTTTCCGGGGAGAACCGATTTTTGATATGCTGATGACGGGCATCACCATTGCCATTGCTGCCATTCCGGAGGGCTTACCGGCAACCGTTACCATTGCCCTTGCACTGGCAGTCAGCCGCATGATGAAACATCAGGCTCTCGTCAACCGTCTGCACAGTGTTGAAACACTGGGCTGTGCTGGCATTCTCTGTGCAGATAAAACAGGAACGATTACGGAAAATGACATGACCGTCACAGACTTGGTGATTAGTACCGCACATTTCTCTGTTGACCAGTGCATTCGCCAACAGGGAGCGGTAGTTTCTCCCGAACAGCATCCGGCTTTACAAACTTTACTGGAATGCTGTATGCTCTGCACCACGGCAGAACATACCCCCGGACAAAATCCCATCGGCGACCCGACAGAAACCGCCCTGCTAATCGCAGCGGAAAAGGCTGGCTTCTCTCGGGAACGCTGCAAGCAACGCTATCCCCTCCACCATATGGAACCTTTCGACAGCGAAACCAAAAAGATGGAAGTCACGGTTTCCTACAACGGCACAGAACGGCAATACCTCAAGGGTGCAGCAGACCGTGTGTTGCCACTCTGCACGCAATTGCTGCATGGAACAACGGTCACCACACTGACCGAATCGTTTCGGGAAGAAATCCGCTCCGCTGTGCAGACCTTGTCAGAACGTGCTCTGCGAGTATTGGCGTTTGCCTATCGGGAATCGGATGGCGACTGGATTTTTCTGGGGTTGAGCGGTATGTTAGACCCTCCCCGAGAATCGGCAAAGCAAGCCATTCGTATTTGCGAACAGGCGAAAATTCAAACTGTAATGATTACCGGCGACCACAAAAAAACTGCCCTTGCGATTGCAGAGCAAGCAGGGCTATTGCATGGAAAAAAGGCGATGACAGGACAGGAACTGGATGCTTTGAGCGATGAACAGCTTGCCGCTTGTATCCAGGAATATGCAGTCTTTGCAAGAGTCAATCCTGCTCATAAGCTGCGGTTGGTGCGTGCCTATCAGAAAACGGGAGCGATTGTTGCAATGACGGGAGATGGTGTAAACGATGCCCCAGCCCTGAAAGAGGCAGATGTCGGCGTTGCTATGGGGAAATCTGGAACAGAAGTTGCAAAACAGGCGGCAGATGTAATTCTATTGGATGACAACTTATCGACTTTGGTTTATGCGGTGGAGCAGGGACGCTGTATTTATGCCAACATCCGAAAATTTGTCCGCTATTTGCTCTCCTGTAACATCGGGGAAGTCATCACGATGCTGCTGGGAATTCTCATGGGCATGCCTGTGATTCTGCTGCCCACGCAATTGCTGCTGGTCAATCTGGTCACGGATGGGCTGCCAGCGATTGCCCTCGGCATGGAACAGCCCGAACCGGATGCCATGCGGCAGCCACCACGAAAACCAGAAGAGCCGTTCTTCTCCGGCGGTCTGTTGCAGCGAATTGTCTTTCGAGGGCTGTTAATTGGAGTCTGCACGCTGGGAGCGTTCTCCATGGCACTGCGACTCGGCGGAACGCTGGAGGCTGCCCGTACCACTGCCTTGTGTACGCTGATTCTCTCGCAGCTGATTCATGTTTTTGAGTGTAAATCAGAAACAAAATCCCTGTTTCATCTGCCGCTCTGGAACAACTGGAAGTTGCTGGCTGCCGTTGCGGTTTCCGCTGGTATCTTGTTTGCAGCGGTGGAAAGTTCGGCTCTACAGATGATTTTCACGACTGTTCCGCTGTCGCTGCCACTTTGGATTGTCGTTGCAGTTTCTTCGTGTGCAATTCCGATTTGTTCCGCAATTCTGTTTCAAATCACTGCAAAGAAAAAGGGTGAACGATAAAAAAACAGCCCCTTTCTTTCAAAAAGGACTGTTTTTTCCCTCAATTTATGATAAACTATATCATAAGCCTGTTATTCTGCTCCTTCAGTCGGCAGCAGTGCGAATTCTTCCGGCAGCAATGATTCTACTAGTTCTCCGGACTCTGTATTTGCCTGTTTCGATGAAGTGCCAATGACATCCGCCCAGCTTGGCTGCATACCAGAAGCAGACTTTGCATAGTACGTCAAAACTGCAACGGCATCTTCTACAGAAATTACACCATCACCATTGATGTCAGCAGCGTTTGTTGCCAAATCATTGATGTGAGCAATCTCAGAGAAGAATGTGGTATATCCGGCAGCCCGTCTTGCATAATACGTCAAAATCTGCACGGCATCGTCTACGCTAACCATAGAATCCCCGTCTACATCGCCCATTTCATAGGGGTCAGGCAAGGTGGTTGTCGTGGTTACAATTGTAGTTGTCACTGGTTCGGTGGTCGCTGTTGTTATTTCTGTTTCGATTGGTATCGTCGTTTCTGCTGTGGTCTTTGGAACAGAAATGGTAATAGTCAACTTATAGAATTTCTGATTGACCAATGCCCCAACGATAACACTTCCTTCGGAAACCGCTGTCAATACGCCATCTTGGTCAATCGTTGCAACGCTGTCATCCGTCGAAATCCACTGAGGCACTTCACCCTTTTCCCCTAAGTAATACAGTTGCAGCGTTGCACCGATTTGGTGAATCTCCTTGATGTTTTTCTGTGTAACGACTCTTCCCTCACCCTCTAGGGTTGTTCCAGTGACGGGCTGTTCCAGAGAGGTAGTTGTTGTGGTCTGCGTAGTTCTCGCAGAAGTTGTGGTGTTGGAAGGCTTCGTTGTGCCTGTCGTGGTCTTTTTTGTGGTAGTAGTAGTTGCAGTTGCTTTGGTCGTTCCTGCTGTGGTTGCATCCGTTGTTGTTTCAGTTGTCTGAGCATGTCGTTGCTGCCAGGACAACAGCGGATAACTACCCGTAATACCGGAATAAGCTGCTCCGAGTTTTTGTGCAAAGGTTGCTTTCTGCATCTCCGATTGCTTCATTGCCGTGCAAATTTCTCGGTCAATTGGCTGCGTATCCGTCACACCGGATTGATAATAGCACGCTGTACAATTAGCATTGCTAGCACCAACAACACCACCTATTTTTTCATCTCCAGACACCGTTCCGATATTGAAACAAGTTTCAATCGAACCACATTCAAATGCTCCAACCACGCCTCCAGCTATGGTATTTCCTTTAATCGCTCCGGTGTTGTAACAGCTCTGCACGATGCCGCCACTCTCTTGTCCAACGACACCGCCAGCAAATTGCAGCGAAGAAACTCTTCCTGTACTGCAACTTTCTGATACGGTTGCATGGATGCTCTGCCCTGTAATTCCGCCGGCAGCTTCCTGCCCGGAAATAAATGCTTCGTTGCTGCAGCGGGAAACCATTCCGTTAAAGTTCACGCCGCAGATACCGCCAGCCATGTAATACCAAGAAGAGATCACGGCTCGATTTTCGCAATTTTCAATTGTGCCCTTATAATTATAGCCGCAAATACCGCCAGCAAAGGTATCATAACTGCTCAAATAACTTTTTTCAATCGTCAGATTTTTTACCGTTGCTGTTTGGTAAAGTCCGGCAAACAAACCTGTTTCTCCGTAATTCTGAGCATACAAGCCCGAAATTGTATGTCCATTGCCGTCAAATGTTCCATGAAACAAAGATTGATTGACAATCCCAATCGGAACCCAAGTGTTAGACGGCTGTGCTTCGGCGGTTTCCCATTTTTCCCAGTTGGTCAGCGGATTCATCTGTAAATCTGCTTCCAGCGTAATGGTCACGCCCTCAAAGTTGGTTGTTCCATCGTTCACTAATTTTGCCAGTCCAGCCAATTCTTCCGGATTTGAGATAGAAAGCTGTGTTTCGTCTGCCTGATACCAACTGGTATCCACAGTTCCGTTCCAAGCTGCTGAAAAAACGGAAACATTTGCGGGCAGACAAGCGATTGTCAACAATCCCGTGACAAAAAAAGAAATCGCTTTCCGACAAGTGTTCTTTCTTAATTTTTCCATAATTTTCACTCTTTTTCTGTTTTTTAAGTACTATCAAAATTTTTACTTTCTCTCTGTTTATTATACGCATTTTTCTATGGAATGTCAATGTTTTGCGGACAGAACCGACATTTTCAACAAAAGCAAGATTCTTTCACAAACGTAAGTTGAAAAAGATTCCCAGAAAAACTTGTATTTCTTTCCATTTTATTTTCCTTTTTATGGTAAATATAAGCTGTATCTTTCCGATTTTACAGTAAAATCACCTGTTTTTTCCTATTTTTATGAATTTTTACCAAAAGCAGAAAGCGTTTGTGGTGACAAATTCATGATAGTCGCTTGCTTCTCAACAATTCACTGTTCTCTATCTACATCTAACTTTTCCACATTGGAAGCGTTCTCTTGTTCGTAATTTTTCTTTCAAAAATAGATAAAAAACAGGAAAAATGCTTAAAAAGCACTTGATACTATAAATTGTTTATTCAAATTCTTTTTCAGAGATTATCCCAATCCGGAACATATCCGACGGACTTCTTTGCATAGTAGGTCAAAATCAAAACGGCATCTTGCACGGAAATGATGCCGTCTTCATCAATATCGCCTCTTTGAATCTGCTGAAATTGTGCATCTGTTTCCGGTTCTAATCCCACCGATTTCTTTGCATAATAAGTCAGCACCATCACAGCATCCTGCACGGAAACTGTACCATCTCCGTCCGGATCGCCTCGTTCCGACTGCACAACCGGAGCATCTGTTTCCGTTGTGATTTGCTGCACGGTAATGGAAATCCCAGTATCTGCTGCAACCGCAGTATCGGTATAAGCAGCAAATGGAATGTTTGTTTCCAGCATCAAACAGGAAACCTTCGCAACTGCATGCGGCAGCAGGGTTTTCACCTGATATGTTCCGTCCCGTGTAATATGCACCATGCCGGGGATTGCTGTATCTTCATCTGTTCCGAAAAATATAAGGTCTTCCGCAGTGCCCAGCAGAGAAACCACATAGGGTTCTGAGAGCTTACCTAGTCCGGAAATGGTAAATGTCACGCTCAAGTAATCAGAAGCCGGACTCGGCTGCAAATCGGTACAGTTGGAATTGCCCCATTCATTTCGCAGATTCAGCCGTAAATAAAGCCCATTTGTGGTAAGGCTGTCTGATGACTGCGTATAGGGCAGTGCGGTTGCGGTAGCAGATACGGGCAAAGACAAACTACAAATGGTCAGGCAAAGTGCGAGCAGAACTGCAAAAATCCGAGCAGGATACATGGAACACAAATCCTTTCTATCATAAAGTACAATCTTCTGCTATTATACAAGCTATTATACAAATTCTGCGGATTTTTGTCAATGTGTGGGGAATGATTTCTTGATTTCTGAAACCAGTTCTGGGGAAAACAATTGCATACGATTCGGCAAAATCGCTTCGCTCTTTACCTTTGTACTGTTCGCCGGTGGTTGCGTTGTCCGAATTGCCTATGAATCTTTCTTAGATTTCGGTTTTTCTGAATTTTTTATGCTTTATAGAACGGCGAACAGCAGTTCACTTTATTTCTCTTAGATTTCTATTCCTGCTAATTGTCCACTCTTTGCAGGTGGCAGCTTGCCCCCTGCACCCCTCCGCCGAGCTGAGCCAGCTCGACCGCAGTTCGCCTGCGGCGAAGGATTTTTACAACGTTCTGCTTCAAAATAAAAACTCCCCTGCCTGTTTCTTTTAACAAGCAGAGGAGTTTTAAAAATTCCAATGAATCGCTTATGCTTCCATCAATTCACAAATCAAATTCGAGAATGCAACTGGGTCTGCAATCGGCATGCCCTCAATCAACAATGCCTGATTATACAGCAGCTGGCTGTACTTGCCCAGCGTTTCATTATCCAATGTTTTCAACTTCTGATAAATCGGATGCTCCGGATTCAGTTCCAGAACCGTTTGTGCCTGTACTGGCTGGTCAACGCCCGGCATTGCATTCAAAGTCTTTGCCATTTCCATAGACAAATCCCCTTCGTTGCTCAGGCAAACCGGATGCGATTTCAGTCTACCGGACAGCTTTACCTTTGCAACCTTGCCATCCAATGCCTTCTGCATGGTTTCCAGCATATCCTTGCTTTCGGTTTCTTTCTGTTCGAGTTCCTTCTTTTCTTCTTCACTCTCCAGATTCAAATCATTTGCAGAAACGGACTTGAATTCCTTGTCCTTATACTTCATCAGCATTCTAATTGCAAATTCATCTACACTGTCGGTAAAGTACAGGATTTCATAGCCCTTATCCTTAACCAGTTCGGTCTGCGGCAGAGCCTCAATTCTGGCAATGCTTTCCCCGCATGCATAATAAATGCAAGTCTGGTCTTCCGGCATCCGGTCAACATATTCTGCCAGACTGGTCAGCTTCTGATCCTTAGAGGAGGTAAACAGCAGCAAGTCTTGCAGCATATCCTTATGCATACCATAGTCAGAATAAACACCATATTTCAGCTGCAAGCCAAATGCCTGATAGAACTTTTCATACTGTTCCCGTTCGTTCTTCATCATCCGGCTGAGTTCGTTCTTAATTGTCCGTTCTACACTCTTTGCAATCAACCGCATCTGGGCGTCATGCTGAAGCATTTCACGAGAAATGTTCAGGGAAACATCTTCGGAGTCTACCAGACCCTTTACAAAGCTGAAGTAATCCGGCAGCAAGTCTTCGCAGCGTTCCATAATCAAAACGCCGTTTGCATACAGCTGCAAGCCCTTTTCATATTCTTTCGAATAGTAGTTGAACGGTGCCCGTTCCGGAATATACAACAATGCATCATAAGTAACCGTCCCTTCGTTGTGTACCAGAGCGTGATGCAGTGGGTTGCTGTAATCGTTGAACTTGTCCTTATAGAAGTTGTTGTAATCGTCATCCGTCAGTTCGTTCTTGTTCTTCTTCCAGAGCGGTGTCATGCTGTTCAGTGTCACCAGTTCTGTATATTCTTCGTACTCGTCCGAATCTTCCTTCTTCCGGGACTTGGTCATTTCCATGCGAATTGGGAAACGAATGTAATCGCTATACCGCTTTACCAAAGACTGAATCCGGTACTGGTCGAGGTAATCGCTGTACTTTTCTGCTCCCTCTTCCTTGTCTTCTTCATCCGGCAGGAGTTCCAGTGTGATTTCTGTACCAACGGTATCCTTGTCACATTCATCAATGGTATAGCCGTCTGTTCCCTCAGACTGCCATACATATGCTTTCTCTGCACCAAATGCCTTGGACTTTACAGTCACCCGACCAGCAACCATAAAGGCAGAATAGAAACCAACACCGAATTGACCGATAATCTGGTGGTCATCTTCCATCTGATTTTCGCTCTTGAACTGCAAAGAACCGCTGTTTGCAATTGTGCCGAGGTGTTCTTCCAGTTCTTCCTTGGTCATACCGATCCCATTATCTTTAATGGTCAGAGTACGGTTTTCTTTATCTGGAATAATTTCAATGGCAAAATCCGATTTCGTCATATTGACGCTGTCATCCGTCAACGAACGGAAATACAACTTGTCAATTGCATCGCTTGCATTAGAAATCAATTCCCGCAGGAAAATTTCCTTGTGGGTATAAATCGAATGAATCATCAAATCTAAGAGCCGCTTGGACTCTGCTTTAAACTGTTTCTGTTCCATATCCAATCCCGACTGCGTTACCGCAACCGCTCCCTTCTGAAATTAGCACTCTTTCCATTTGAGTGCTAACACTATTATAGCACTTGTGCTAAATTCGTCAAGGCGTTGATTCGATTATTTACAGTTTGTTTACATTTAGAGTGATTTTTGTTGGTGTTTCTTTCTGCTCTTTGCAAATACTATGGATATATCCGAAATCAAAACCAATCTGAAACTTTTACACAGACAGAAAAAACCGCTGCCCGAATCCATCTCCGAACAGCGGTCATTCATCTATTTCTATTTTCTATTTAAATAAATCTATTTCAGCAAAAAAACTTTCATTGCCCGTTTTCCAATGGCTTTTGTTTCAACGAGATTCAAACCACCATTGACAACGCCTCCGGCAACGGGTACAACCTTTACCAGATTGATAACACCCTTTTGCCCGAACTTTGTCAGAAACCGAAAGCCCAGCTTCTGATTGATTTTCGTCAGAACCGTCCCCGGCAGTTTCTTTAACAACTGCAAAGAAGCTCGGTTTGCCGTCTTTACCCCAACCTGTTTCAACGGATTTCCGACTTCGACTTTCAACAAAGTTGCAAACACCATGGATTTCACAACATCATCCTGCAACGAATAACCGCCCATGACTGCAATGGCTGCAATCATACGAATCTGCACGTACATGGAAGAGCCAATATCAGCGGTAATAGTTGCCGGCAACGTAATCAATCCGCCCAATCCGGTCAAAAATCCAGTTGTCGTGCACTTGGTAACCTGCATCCGAATCAGCTGCTCAGCTGCCTGTTCTTTCTTTCCGCCACAGTTCGATAAGTATTCCTGTGCCAGTGCTTCCACAGACTTCGCCCCAGGAATGCCCTTTAATGCACCATCGTATAACTTCCCCAGCAAGTTCCAGCCCTTTTCACCCTCTTGAACCTCTTTGCCTTTCTCAGCGTTTAAATCTATGATTTGTGTTGTTTCTGTTCCCATACATACCGCCCCTTTTTCAATCATTCGGCAAGTTTTTCTCTTTTGATTATAATCAAAATTATTTTTCTTGTCAAGATTTTGCGAATTTCCGCCCCTGCAAAAATTCTATATGAAAATCAGATTTCAACTTCTATGCTGTTTACATTTGAAAAATTGTCCGATACGCTATTTCATGATTGCGAGGTGATGAAATGAATCTGGATTACAAGCAAATCGGAAAAAATCTTGCAAGGCGGAGAAAGGAACTGCGACTGAAACAATATGAAGTCTGTGAGCGTGCCGGTATCAACGATAAGTATCTCTCCTGTATCGAAACCGCCCGTTCGATTCCCAGTCTGGAAGTGTTCCTGCGGCTCTGCGAAGCCCTGGAAACCACTCCTGACCATATTTTGTTGGGTTCTGTCTACGAAACAGACCCCACACAATCGGAAACAGTTCTATTGGAAAAGTTTCGTTCGCTTTCTCCAAAAGGTCAGCACCTTTCCCTTGCATTCATGAATTGGATTGCCGATGAACTCGACTGTTTCTAATTCACCATTCCATTATATCCATGCTTGCAGACAGGCGGTTGTCCGTTTAAAAACATTTTACAAATTTCATGCAAGTTCCCCATTTCCGTTGTTCGATAGAAACGGGGAACTTGTTTTTTTCGAGCTGCAAGAAATGCATTTCATCCGGAAAATTCCTGTTCAATTTCGACAAAATTTTGATTTTATTTTCAATGTTTCGTTTATAGTACAATCATCTTATTTCTAATGTTATAAACTTTCTTGAAAAATCATTGAATTTGCAGCCAAATCCCTTGCCATCTGCGAAATTCTGTGCTACAATGTTTTCATACCATTCCGGTTTCCATGGTCACTGAAATCGTTTCCGTACGACTTCACAAATCCCCAGTGCCGGAATGCAGACCAAAAACCAAAGGACAGAAAACGGCAGACAAATCTGCCCATATACATTCCATGGCATTTCTCGATAACTCCAGACATGCCACTGCAAGACTAGATTATCCAACACACCAACCACCATTTCTAATGCGGTAATGATAAACGCCCCCGACAACGCCTGCAACAACAGCGTATGCCGTGGAGCTGTGCCATGCAGCCGATACAGCAGCATGCCCACGATTCCGCCCAGCAGCGTCATCGTCCAGTGGGTATATCCTCTTGCAGCAATCTCCAACAAACTATAGATAAAACAACCCAGCAAAAACATGATTCCATATTCATAGGCATGGATTTTCTGCGGTGCAGTCATCGCTGTTCCAGCCTCCTTTCCATGATTTTTTCTGGATTTTCACCACATCCTGTCCTTTAGTATTTACCATCCAACCTTATGGTATACGATATAGAAAGAAAGGAATTTTATCCATGAGAAGAAGTGGCATTTTAATGCACATCTCCAGCCTGCCCTCTCGCTATGGCATCGGCAAACTGGGTGCATCCGCTTATCAATTTGCGGACTTTCTGAAAAAAAGCGGTGTTTCTGTTTGGCAGATTCTTCCGCTCTCTCCGACTAGCTACGGCGATTCTCCGTACCAGTCTTTTTCCGCTTATGCCGGAAATCCATATTTCATCGACTTTGAACAGCTGGAAGAACAAGGTCTGCTCGAACACACCGATTATGCAGATGCCAACTGGGGCAGCCCAAACAAAGTTGACTACGAACGCCTCTATCAGATGTGCTTTCCGATTCTGAAAAAGGCATTTCAGGCATTTGACCGCACAAATCCGGATTATGTTGCATTCTGTGAAAAGCATCGGGCTTGGCTGCCGGATTATGCCTTGTTTATGGCTCTGAAATTTGCCCATCATGGAAAGGCATGGACAGAATGGGAACCGGAACTGGCAATGCGGGATGCAGAATCCCTGCAAAAGGCTCGCTCGAAATATGTCGAAGACGTGCAGTTTTTCCAGGTTATTCAGTACTGGTTCTATTCGCAGTGGGATAAGCTGAAAACGTACTGCAACGAAAATGGCATCTCCCTCATCGGTGATATGCCAATCTATGTTTCCTATGACAGCGTAGAAGTCTGGGCACAGCCGGAACTGTTTGAACTCGACCGACAGCACCGCCCGATTGCCGTTGCAGGTTGTCCGCCGGATGCCTTTTCTCCAACGGGGCAGCTCTGGGGCAATCCGCTCTATGATTGGGATTACCACAAGAAAACCGGATATGCATGGTGGATTCAGCGGCTGGCGTTTGCTACCTCCATCTATGACACCGTTCGGATTGACCACTTCCGTGGATTTGAAAGCTATTACAGCATTCCTTACGGCAACCCAACTGCCGAAATCGGCGAATGGAGAAAAGGCCCAAATACTGCCCTGTTTGAAGCTGCACAAGCTGCACTGGGCGACCTCTCTATCATTGCAGAAGACCTCGGCTTTATCACGCCGGAAGTGCAAAAAATGCTGGATGCCTGCGGCTATCCGGGCATGAAAGTGACCCAGTTCGCATTCAGCGACGGGGCAAAGAACACCTACCTGCCGCAGAACTACAAGACAACAAACTGCGTTGCCTATACAGGCACGCACGATAATATGACACTGAATGGTTGGGTTTACGGGGCAAGCGACAAGGAAATCAGCTTCGCAAAACGCTATTTACGGGTCAGAGATCGCAAGGACTTGCCAGAATCCATGCTCCGCATCACCTGGGGCAGCATCGCAGACCTTGCCATTGGTCAGGTGCAGGATTTCCTGCAAGAACCGGCAAATGCTCGGATGAATACGCCGTCAACTGCGTTCGGCAACTGGCAGTATCGCACCACCGCCAAGCAGTTCAACCACAAGCTTTCCAAGAAAATTTATCAGTTAAACGCATTGTATAACCGTCTGCCGGAAGAAGAAGATTCCGCAGCCGAAACCGATACCAAAGAAATCGAACTGGAGGACTGAACCCCATGCAGAAAGATCAACTGAAAGAACAATTGACACAGGCTCTCGCTGGCATTGCTCCGAAAGATGCCACCCCACAGCAGCTGCATCAGGCAATTGGTGATGTCGTGATGCACAACATTGCAGAAAACTGGAGCAAAAGCACACAGGCTCATGAAACCAACCGCCATGCTTGCTATTTTTCCATGGAATTTTTAGTTGGACGGGCAGTCTTTAACAACCTGCTCTGTCTGGGCTGCTACAAAGAAGTGGAAACCGCTTTGCAGGAAATGGGGGCTTCGCTCGCTTCTCTCGAAGAAATCGAAGACGCTGCCCTCGGTAACGGCGGTCTGGGACGGCTGGCTGCCTGCTTCCTCGACAGTGCTGCAACCCTGAATCTGCCGCTGGACGGCTATGGCATTCGCTACAAGTACGGTCTGTTCAAGCAGTCGATTGTAGACGGCTTCCAGAAAGAAGAGCCGGACAACTGGATGCAGTACGGCGATGCATGGTCTGTTCGCTGCGAAAAAGATGCTGTTCTGGTACACTTCAACGGTCAGACTGTCAAGGCTGTTCCGTATGATATGCCAGTAATCGGCTGCAAGACCAAGCACATCGGTACCTTGCGGCTCTGGCAGGCAGAACCTGTTCAGACATTTGACTTTGACCTGTTCAACCAGCAGAAATATCTCGAAGCTGCTGCGGAAACAGTTTATGCAGAGGATATTTCTCGGGTTCTCTATCCGAACGATGATACTTGGGACGGCAAGAAACTGCGGTTAAAGCAGCAGTATTTCTTCTGTGCCGCTTCCCTGTCTGATATTCTGAAAAAGCATAAGGCAACCTATGGCACACTGGACAATCTGGCTGATAAACTGGCTGTTCAGCTGAACGACACCCATCCGGTCATCTCCATTCCGGAACTGATTCGCCTGCTGATGCTGGATGACAGCAAGCGAACATTTGCCGATGCATTCGCCATTGCTCAGAAGGTTTTCCGCTACACCAACCACACGGTTATGCCGGAAGCCCTCGAAAAGTGGGATTGCCATCTGGTGGAAGAACTGCTGCCGGAACTCTATCCGATTATTGTACAAATCAACGAAGCCATGCTGACCGAACTTTACCAGAAGAATATTCCGCTGGAACAGATTGCAAAGATGAAGATTATTCAGAATGGCATGGTGCATATGGCACACTTAGCAGTTTATGCATCTTCTTACACCAACGGGGTTGCTGCCATCCACACCCAGATTCTGAAAGATACTGTTCTGGCAGACTGGTACAAGGTATGGCCGGAACGCTTCCTGAACGAAACCAACGGTATTACCCAGCGGCGTTGGCTGGCACTCTGCAATCAGGAACTGTCTGGACTGCTCACCAAACTGGCTGGCTCTGATGGTTGGATGACTGACCTCAAGCAGCTGAAAACGCTGGAAGCAAAGGGAACACCGGAAGTTCTGGAACGCTTCTGCTCCATCAAGCAGACCAAAAAGCAGCAGCTGGCAGATTTCATCGCTGCAAAGGAAGGCATCACCATCGACCCGAACAGCATCTTTGATATTCAAATCAAGCGGTTACACGAATACAAGCGGCAGCTGCTGAATGCATTCTCTATCCTGTATCTCTATGAGGGCATCAAGGACGGCAGCATTCAGAACTTTACCCCGACCACATTCCTGTTCGGTGCAAAGTCTGCTCCGGGCTATCGCCGTGCAAAGGCAATCATCAAGTTCATCAATGAAGTTGGCAAGCTGATTGCCAATGACCCAGACGTGAACCAGCTGATTAAAGTGGTATTCGTTTCCAACTACAATGTATCTTATGCAGAAAAGCTGGTAGCTGCAGCTGATGTTTCTGAACAGATTTCTACTGCAGGTACAGAAGCCTCCGGTACTGGTAACATGAAGCTGATGCTGAATGGTGCAGTAACGCTGGGCACTTATGACGGTGCAAATGTCGAAATCGTAGAAGAAGCTGGCGAGGATTGCAACTATATCTTCGGTGCAAAGGTTGAAGAACTGGAAACCATTCTCCCGCAGTACGACAGCCGCAAGATTTTCTCTGAAAATCCGAAGATTCGCCGTGTTGTAGAACGTCTGATTGACGGCACACTCTCTGATGGTGGCAGCGGTGACTTCCGGGAACTGTATTATGCCCTGCTGGATGGTGCAAGCTGGCACGCTCCAGACCATTATTACTTGCTGGGTGACTTGGAAAGCTATGTAGCTGCAAAGCTGCGTTGCAATCAGGATTATCAGAACCGCATGGATTTCGCTGCAAAGCAGTGGAAGAATATTTGCAATGCAGGCAAGTTCAGCTCTGATAGAACGATTGCTGGCTATGCAAAGGATATCTGGCAGATTGATCCGGTTACCCTCTAAGCTACAAATTATTTTGAAACGATACAAACGGGAATGCTTCTCACAGCGTTCCCGTTTTTCTTTTTGAGATATGTTAAAATTAAACAAAATTACCCGTTAAATTTTCAAAAATATTGATATTATTGCAAAGATTCCAGTGGAAATTTCTGCTATAATGAATGCAGAACAACAACCAAAACGGTTTCAACCGATTATAAATTACAGGAGGATGATTCACAATGAAATGGACAATCACTCGTTCCATTGCTGTATTTGTTGCAGCTCTGTTGCTGTCTATTACTTTCCTGACCATTAGCAGTCTGGCTCTGACCGCAACGCAGACAGACACACCAATGATTACAGCAAGCATCCAAGAAGAAGAAACACCGCTGTAAAGATTTCATTTCTGTTCATAAAAAAAGAGCACCTTTCGTTTTTCAGAAAGGTGCTCTTTTTTTGGTGTCTGTTCTTTATTCTTCCGGTAAGGTATCATGCCAGCCAATTTCTCCATCGGATTCATAGAGATATTGCCCCGTGTCGCTGTCCTGTACATAGTATCCGTCTGGAATCCCTTCCTGATAGGTTTCTTCCAGTGCGGTACAAAACAGCTCCACCCGCCGCAGCGTGGTGGCTTGTTCCAGTTCACACGCTGCATTCACTTGAGCGAAAATCTCCGCAATGCGGTTGTAATCAGGGGCATTGGTATAATATAGCTGTGCTGCCCCATAGGTTAGAAAATAGTCGTGAGAATTGTATGTTTGCCCCGGTTCTGGTTCGGTCAAATCTAAGTAGAGAAATACGCCGTCTGCTGCATCGGGGAATTGCTCTGTAAAGTCTGCAATCGCCTGTTCTCGTGCGGTGTCATCATCTGGAATTGGCTCATCTGAAAGCTGAACGCCAACTGGCATTTGAATCATCGTGCTGACTTCCTGCAAACGATGACAGATGGCTTGTCGGTCTGCTTCGGAATCCATCACATCTTCTGACCAGAGCAGGGCTGCCGTTCCGCCGTTCCAGACCTGCGGAGCGGGCAGAACAGAAGATTCCGGTTCTGTTGGCTGCGGTGTATGCATCGCATACAGAGCAATGCCGATAATTAATAGAATTGGGAGCAGAATCAATGACACCAGCCAGAATCGAAACGGATGTTTCTGCGGAGTGGGTTCTTCGGTATGCAGTGCTGGCAATTGTTGTCCGCAGTTGTCACAATAGATGGATTTTGATTGCTGCTGTGCACCACAGTAAGGGCAAGTCATGCGAAACACTCCTTTTTTGATGAAATAAGGCTGTAAGTAACGAGCCGCAGGCAAAATAAAAGTTTTTTGATCCAACAATTTTTCAAAAATGTTGGCGAGGTGTGGGCGAGCAGCCCACATTTGCGGAGCAAATCAAACTGCACAGTGAGATGAAACAAAAATCTAAGAAGAAATCGAAAAAATCGCAATTGCCTTCAAAATCAGAAGGTTGTAATGAGAGATAAGGTTTCAGGGGCAATTGCGATTCCCAGGCAAGCTGGGGATGTGCCCCAGCCTTGCCGAACCAACTGTTCCCCCGGAACAGTTACAAAATATTTGTTTACTACTAAGGTTTCACAAGGCGGGGCGGTCTTGTTCGCCCCGCCTCGAAAAGCTGTCGCTTTTCTCACCACCCTCTCCGTGTGCCAAAAGCATGGCACAGGGATTTCGCTGCCTGCGGGCAGCGATCAGGGCTGCTCGCCCTGAACCTCGGCAGCATTTTTGAAAAACTGCTGCACCGAAAAACTTTTTCGTTTATGCAATGTCTCATTTAAAACAATGCAAGAACTGTTCCTAGAAAAACCTTCTGAATCCGATTCGGCAGAATCGCTTCGCTATCTGCCTGTGTGCTGTTCGCCGGTGGTTACGTTGTCCGAATTGCTTTTCAATCTTTCTTAGATTTTAGTTTTCCTGAATTTTTTATGTTTTCAGAATGGCGAACAGCATTTACTAACTTCTTCTAGATTTCAATACTATTTACCATCCAGCTCTACGCAGGGGGCAGCTTGCCCCCTGCACCCCTCCGCCAAGCTGAGCCAGCTTGACCGCAGTTGCCTGCGGCTCGTATTTTGCAACCAATATCCGTGCTATTTATTCCGCTTCATCCAACGACAAAATCATTTCCTGATATGGCAAAACTTTATATCCCATTCGCTCATACAATGCTTTCGCTCGCACATTGTCTGGCTCTACTTCCAATCGCAATTGTTTTGCTTTTCCTTTCCATTCCGCTGCAACAAACTCTAAAAATTGTCTGCCGATTCCCTGCGAACGAAATGCCTCCCGTACATACAAGCATTCTACCCAGATAATGATTCCACCTGCTTCCTGCTGCATCATCTGATTCAAAATTGCAAATCCTGCCGGTTCTCCATCCACTTCCATCAGATACCCGAACAAATAGGTATCTGCCTGTAAAAGCTCCTGAAATGTTGCAACATGGTGTGTCATTGGAATCGGATGACACACGGCGGAAGAATGAAAAAATTCCTCGCACATCTCATAAAATATAGGTTCATCTGCTGCTGTCAATTTCCGAATTGTCATGATAAATTCTGTCTTTCTCCTTTATGCTGTCTTGTGATTGGGTCTTAAATTTGTACTGGAATCGGGCTGCTGATTGCACCGTACTGCTCCGGTCGACGGTCACGGAACAAGCCCCATTCCAAGCGGTCTTTCTGAATCGCATCCAAGTCAAATGTGTGCAGCAAAACAGTATCTTCGGTTCGTCCTGCCTGCTTTAAAACTGCTCCTGTCTGGTCGGTAATGAAAGATGTTCCGTAAAAGGTCAGTTCAGACTGCTGATTCTGATTTGCTTCACACGGTTCTACGGTTTCTGTTCCAATCCGATTTGCTGCAATCACAGGCATCAGATTTGCTGCTGCATGCCCCTGCATACACCGCTGCCAATGTCCAGAACTGTCCATGCCCAGCAGTGGTTCTGAACCAATTGCCGTCGGATAGAATAACAATTCTGCTCCCTGCAATGCCATGCAGCGAGCTGTTTCCGGAAACCACTGATCCCAGCAGATTCCAACGCCAATGCAGCCATATCGTGTATTCCAAACCCGAAAACCAGTATCGCCCGGCGTAAAATAAAACTTCTCCTGATAAAAATGGTCATCCGGAATATGCGTCTTTCGATAGCAACCCAGTACAGAACCATCTGCGTCTAAAACTGCAACGCTGTTGAAGGTATTATTTCCGGCACATTCGTAAAAACTAATCGGCAAAACCACTTGCAATTCTGCTGCAACTTTCTGAAACCGCTGTACCGCTGGATTTTCTAACAGCGGCGTTGCATACTGATAATAGTCATACTGCCGCTCCTGACAGAAATACTGCCGCTCAAATAACTCTGGCAATAAAATCACATTTGCTCCCTGTGCAGCTGCCTGCCGCACCAGCTGTTCTGCCCGTTCCAAATTGTCTGTGACATCTCGGCTGCAATGCATCTGCACAGCCGCTACTGTTACCATTCTCATGAAAAAACTCCTTTCGTTCAAAAAAAGCTGCCCACTTTTCAAAAAGCGGGCAGCAATTCCGGTTGTTCAATTCTTACAAGGCTTCCCGTAAGGTGGAAACCGGAGTGGAAACCTTTTGAATATCTGCTCCCACCTGCCGCAGCTTTTCATCTAAACAAGAATACCCACGTTCAATGTGATAAATATCTTCAATCTCTGTAATGCCCTTTGCTGCCAGACCGGCAATGATCAACGCTGCACCTGCTCGCAAATCGCATGCCTTTACCGGTGCACCTGTCAGCTTTCCAGTCCCTTCGACAACGGCAACTTTCCCATCTACAGAAATATCTGCACCCATCCGGCGGAGTTCATCCACATAGCGGAATCGCTGTTCCCAGACCCCTTCTGTAATAATGCTTGTTCCCTCTGCCAAAGTCAGCAGCGTGGTAATTTGCGGCTGCATATCGGTCGGGAATCCCGGATGCGGCATCGTCTTGACGTTGGTGCGTACCAACGGACCATCGACCCAAACTCGTACGCTATCGTCAAATTCCTCGATGTTCACGCCGATTTTCCGCAGCTTCATGGTGATTGGTTCAAGGTGCTTCGGAATTACGTTCTTCACCAGCACATCGCCATGTGTTGCCGCAGCGGCAATCATAAATGTTCCGGCTTCAATCTGGTCTGGAATTACAGAATAGGTTGTTCCGTGGAGATACTGCACACCACGAACCTTGATGACATCCGTTCCTGCTCCCATAATATCTGCACCCATGGAATTCAGGAAGTTGGCAAGGTCTACAATATGCGGTTCTTTTGCTGCATTTTCAATGACGGTCAAGCCCTCTGCCCGAACGGCTGCCAGCATGGCATTCATGGTTGCACCAACTGAAACCACATCTAAGTAAATCTGATTTCCTGTCAGCTTGTCTGCCGTCAAATCCACCATGCCGTGTTGAATGTCACACTTTGCACCCAGTGCAGAAAAGGCTTTCAGGTGCTGGTCAATCGGGCGGTCGCCTAACGGACATCCACCTGGCATTGAAACTCTGGCTTTGCCGAACTTGCCGAGCAGTGCCCCCAAGAAATAATAGGAAGCCCGCATTCTTCTGGCACTTTCATACGGCACACAGAAATTCTTCAGACCAACGGTCGAAATCCGAACGGTTGTCCGATTGATATAATCCACCTGTGCACCCATCTCATATAGAATCCGCAGGCTGATGGAAACATCGCTGATTTCCGGGACATTTTCCAAGATACAAGGTTCATCACACAATAAAACGGCTGGAATCAATGCAACTGCTGCATTCTTCGCCCCGCTGACTTCGATTTCACCGGACAGACGATGTCCGCCATGAATTACAAATTTATCCACTTTATTCTCTCCTTTTGCATCTGATACGGCTTTCTGACTCTTTCTTTTTTGCAGCCGCAAGCGACCTGCAAGTGCCTGAATGTGCTACGCTGCATCGTCCGAAGTCTCCGATGGTTCGGTAGCACTGGAGGCATACCAGTGCAGTTCACTGCCGTCATACGGTTCTACGGTCACGGAATCCATGATGATAGACGTATACGGTTTATTGTTACTGTCTGTTTCCTGTTCTGAAATGGTGATGGCAACATCCAAACCGTCTACCACCTGTCCGAATACGGTATACTTCCCGTCCAGCCACGGAGCACCGCCGATGGTAGTATAGAGTTCTTTTTGTTCTTTCGTATAAGAGCCATCGCCGTGTTCTTCATACTGTTTCAGCGTGTCCATCGAAACAGCACCGCCGGTTACAATATAGAACTGGCTGCCGTCTGTATCCGTTCCGCCGCTGTTGGCGTATGCAACTGCTCCTCGGACATGAATCAGGGAATCATCTACGCCGCCATCAAACTTGCCGCCCCAGATGCTTTCTCCACCCGTTCCATCGCCTTTCGGGTCGCCGCCTTGAATCATAAAATTTTCAATCACCCGGTGAAATGGCAGACCATCATAATAGCCGTCCTTTGCATGCGTCACAAAATTCTCGCACGCCTTTGGCAGCAAATCAGAAAATACTTTGATTTTAATCGTGCCATAGTCTTTCACATGGATGACAACCAATTCCTCGCCTTGTTCCGGGGCGGTAAAATTCTTGACCGCAGTTTCCTGCTGGCTGCCGCATCCCGTCAATCCCTCCAAAAGTAACACACTGCTCAACAGCAATGCTGGGATTCGTTTCATACTCTCACCTCTGTTATCCGGATTGGTTCGCCGGTTACACATAGTTTACATAAGAACACCCTTTATTATACACGATTTTTCAGGGCTTGTAAAGTATCCCTACAGGATTTTTCCACGAATTTGTGATGTTTGACGGAAACAGAAAGCGTTCTGCTTTTTCTTTTGTCACAGCACCGTGCAAAAAACGAAATGTTTTTCTTTGGATTCGTATATTTTTCACAAAACAGGTAATTTTTAGAAAATCAACCAGATGTTTCACACATCAGGAGATGCTGTTTTCCGGTACATAGGCATCCTGCTCCGTTTCGCACCAAGTGGTGAGGGTAATCGTTTCAATCTGAATCGGTGCATCGGATTTTGCAGTGGAAACGGTTGTTGCGGTTGTGCCGTTTTCTGATGACGTTGCTGCTCCGGTGATGGTGTCAATTACAGAAAAGCTCTCTTTTCCGTATGCCTGTGCAAAAATGGTCATCTGCTGGGCATAGTTCGGAATACCGCCCCAGCTCAAGAAAGTATCCGTCACCGCAGCTGCACTTTCGTCTGTATCTGCCAGTTCGGTTTTGGTTTCTTCGTCAAATTCAATGGTATTACAGACCAAAAACCGTGTTCCGCAGTAGGAAACATCGTTGCCAAACAGCATCTTGAAAAAGTTGTTGTCTTTCTCGGTCACCGGTGCACAAAATGCCCCTCGAAACGGCCACAAATCCGCAGAGGTTTCGGTTTCTACTTTCTGTCGACTCTCGTCCAGCTGGTCATCCAGTGTGCCATCTGCATTCGGACTGCCTGCCCGAAAATAAACGCCCGGCTCAGTCTGATAGACATATGTTCCGTCATAATAGCCCTTTTCCACCAGTTCTGTAAACTGTGCTACATAATTCGGGGCAACTTCCGGATAGAGCACGGCAGTAATATCTCCGACGGATGTATGTACAATCATTGCAGGGGCATCATCTGCCGGAGTTTCCAACTGTAACAGATGTGCTTTTCCCATATCAATATAGGTACTGTCTTTTTGTGCCATCCGAATGGTGCATGAGAACATGGTTAAGCTGAGCAGCGAAACGACAACCAGCAGAACCAACAAGGTGGAAATGCCTTTTTTACTGAGTTTTGCCATAGGATTCCTTTCTATTCGAGTTGGGATGAAATACAGAAACCGGCTGCGGACAGCCGGTCTGCTCGGTTTTTTCAGAGGGCGTTCTTCTGCTTACAGCTTTTCAATCTGCGTACCCTGACGGGTTTCCTTGACCCGATAGCCCAACGCTGCAATCGCATCCCGCAAACGGTCTGCTTCCGCAAAGTTCTTTGCCTTTCTTGCAGCTGCCCGTTCTTCGATCAAAGTTTGCACTTCTGCCGGAATGGCGTCTTCCTGCTTTCTCTGATACAAAATGCCCAGTACATCGGTCAGACTGTCAAACAGCTTTGCACCAGCTTCCAGCTGTCCCTTTGATGTGGTTGCATCCGCACTCATCCGGTTCAGTTCTCTTGCAAGTTCAAACAGGGCTGTAATGCCGTCAGCAGTGTTCAAGTCATCGTCCATTGCCGTGATGAACTGCTGTTCCCGCTGTGCAAAGAGTTCCTTTGCAGCTTCGCTGCAATCGCCAGCCGGAGCGGCTGCAATGGCACGGTCTAAGGTGTTCCGGCAGGTATAGAGCCGTTCCAGAGATGCCTTGCAAGCATCCAGCAATTCCTTGCAATAGTTGATTGGGCTGCGATAATGTGCTTGAATCATCATATAACGAATGACTTCATAGCCATACTGTTCTGCAACTTCCCGAACAGTGAAGAAATTGCCCAGCGACTTGGACATTTTCTTGTTGTCAATATTGATATAGCCGTTGTGCATCCAGTAATGCGAGAATGCCTTGCCTGTAGCAGCTTCGCTCTGTGCAATTTCATTTTCGTGATGCGGGAAAATCAAGTCCTGACCGCCGCAGTGCAAATCGAGCGTATCGCCCAGATAGTGCGTAGACATTGCAGAGCATTCAATATGCCAGCCCGGGCGACCCTTGCCCCATGGAGATTCCCAGTATGGTTCACCCGGCTTTGCAGCTTTCCAAACAGCAAAGTCCAGCGGATTTTCTTTCTGGTCATTGACATCAATTCGAGCACCTGCCTGTAATTCTTCCATCGGCTGACCGGAAAGTTTGCCATAGTCACCAAAAGAAGTGGTACGGAAATAAACATCACCGTTGGATTCATATGCATGACCGCTTTCCACAAGTTTCTTCACCATGTCAATAATCAAATCCATGTTTTCGGTTACTTTCGGATGGATGTCCGCATCCATAACATTTAAGCCGTGTGCATCAGTCTTGTATTCCTGAATATACCGTTCTGACAGTTCAGAGGCTGGCACGCCCTCTTCGTTTGCCCGACGAATGATTTTGTCATCAACATCGGTGAAATTCTGTACATAAGTCACTTCATAGCCACGATATTTCAGATACCGCCGCAGCACGTCAAAGGCACAGATTGGGCGAGCATTTCCGATATGAATATAGTTGTAAACAGTTGGGCCGCAGGCATAAATGCGGATGTGATTCGGTTCAATCGGAACTAATTCCTCTTTTTTTCTGGTCAAGGTGTTGTAAATATGCATATCTTTGCATTCCTTTCTTTCTTGCATGATTGGAGAACAGAACGCCCACCAAGCGGCAGGCATTCTCGGTCTGTCATAAATTATTTGTCCTCTGCTTTCTGGTCTTCCAGTGCAGATAATTCCTGATGCAGGGCAGTGACACTGCTCTTCAGTGCATCAATATCCTGTAAGTTCAAGTCTGGGCAGGTCATCTGATCCAAATCTTCCACGATTTTCTTTCCGGCACAGCGTGCCACTCTTGCCGGAACACCAACAGCGGTACAGTTATCCGGAATTGGCTTCAAAACAACTGCATTGGCAGCAACCTTTACATTATTTCCAATGGTGATTGGCCCTAATACTTTCGCACCAGCTCCTACCATCACATTATCTCCTAAAGTTGGGTGACGTTTTCCTTTGTCTTTTCCTGTGCCGCCCAGTGTCACGCCCTGATACAGCAGACAATTTTCCCCGATTTCGGTGGTTTCTCCAATGACAACGCCCATACCGTGGTCAATAAACAAACCTTTTCCGATTTTTGCACCGGGATGAATTTCAATGCCGGTACGATGTCGGGCGTGCTGCGAGATGATACGGGCAATGGTAAAGAAGCCGTGTTCATAAAACCAGTGTGCTTTCCGGTAGCTGCGAACTGCTTTCAAACCGGAATACGTCAACAGAATTTCCAGTGTGCTGCGGGCAGCTGGGTCTTTCTGCTTGACGATGGCAATATCTTCTTTTAATGTTCGGAACAAGGCAATCCCTTCCTTTCAGTCAAAAAATGAATCCATACATAAAAAAATCCTCTGCCGGACACAAAAATGCCCATGCAGAGGTGGTAAGGAAGCACCACGGTTCCACTCTGATTTTTCACTCATACACCCGTAACGAGGGCTGACGGAATTGGATACTTTGCAAGCTGAGCTTACAGTTCCCCGCATCAACTAACAGTGGCACTTCGCAGCTGCTGGATATGTCGTTTCACCTGCCCGACACTCTCTGTTATCCGAATCATGCTGTTACTCTTACTGCTCCGTTTTTTTCAGTATAGCAGCCGAATGGCTGTTGTTCTTTATTATTATACGCAACTTTTTTGAATTTGTCAATCCTGTTTTTTTATTTTTTCGGAAGTGGCTGCAAGATGCGAGCCGCAGGCAACTGCGGTCGAGCTGGCTCAGCTCGGCGGAGAGGGATTGTTAAGGGGGACAAGCTGTCCCCCTTAA
>PPYE01483620.1_pt1 | contig 55803 bp, 50 predicted proteins | sample 1559881 | NCBI WGS metagenome assembly PPYE01 (sample SAMN08240022, study PRJNA423297) | Human gut metagenome, whole genome shotgun sequencing project.
TCTACGTCCGAAATTTGATTAGGCTGAATCAATGCGTGGTAGAAACAAGTATAGAAATTTGTCTTTTCATCATCGGTACCCTCTATTTCAATACGGCTCAAATAGTTATTCCATTCATTGTGGGCGGCAGTTCTCACTCCTTCAAAATCCCAGGCAGGAATTTCTGCTTCCAGATTCTTTTTAGCCCCGTCTATGCTGGTGGTGGAAAGAGCCACTTTCATCATCAGCTCGTCTCCCGGCTGCATGTCAAAAGAGGCTATGATGCGTTTTCCTTTTTCTGTTTCGCCCATCGGAAGATAAAGTGAATCGACTACCGGACGATTGAATTTCATCACAAAGAAATAATCCTGATTGACCCATACCGTGTTATTGACATGCCCTGTCAGTGTTTGAGCATCTTCCCAGTTCACTTCACAACTATTAACTTGTGAATGATATTGTTCTTCTCTCCATGCAGGACCATGTTGCAAGTCAATCAATATAGAGGCAGAATCAGCCTTGTGATAAGTATAGCGGTGAAGGGCAGCATGGATAGAGGCAGTCAGTTCCGCTTTTACCTGTGGATCAGAGAGCTCTGCGGTGTAATATCCCGGAGTAGCCGCTTCTTTATCTTTAGGGAAATGACTTAACGTATTGAGTATAATCTTTTGTATCCGTCTTTTCAGCCGGAGTACAAGAAGAATAAAAAAACAAGCCTGCTGCCAGAGTTGCAGCCATAAAAGGGGTTTTTCTTCTCATGGTAAATATAATAATGTTAAGTTAATGCCGCATTATATATGCTGATATTTATCTAATTTTTCACGATAGTAGCTTTCTACATCTTTCCAGTGGTAATAAGGAGCTACGTCTGTTTTCACCGGTAGTTTAGTTTCCTTTTCATTAAGTAATACTTTTACCAATACATCGTTACTTCCTTTTTTATGAAAAAAGACGAATTGCACGTTACTAGCCATCGGGAAAATATCATACGCTCTCCATTGTTCGGATAACTTTTCTACCATATTACAAGCCAAATCAAAAAGACGTCTCATCAGGCGCGCTTCATCAACGTTTGCTTTGACATACGCTTCGTCTGTAAACAATGTTTTCATCAACCGTTCCGGACGTACATGGGTAGCCTCAAAATCTTTCTGAACCTTTTTCACTTTATCGGAACTAGCTATTTTACTCAAATCCTTAGCAGGAGGATTCATGTAATACATATCATGGTAACTTGCATCATTCTTGATACATAGATTAGGATTTATCGCCTGCAATTGGAGACACTCGGATGTCATGGATAATATACACCGGATGACAACTGTGGAACGGGCATCCACTTCTGTTCCATCCGCAAATATTTGTGGGAAATTAGTATACATACGCTTTGCAATTCCTCTGTGTTGGCGTGCTCCCACCGAAGTCAGTTCACCAAGACGACCTTCCGCCATATCAGCCATGCGCAAAACAATATCCAGTGTGTTTTTACCTGTTGCAGTAAGTTTGTTTAAAGAATCGGCTTTTAATAAAGTTTGCTTGGGGAAACGATAATCATTCGGATCAATCAAATACCGTGAACCATGACGCATATATGTACTGATATAAAAAGGTTCGTACCCCTTAGGAGCAGCTGTCTGCTTGGCAGTAGGCGTGGGATATGCATAATAATTATTAGCGGATAAATACCGGTTTGCACGGATCTCTTCACGAGCAGTTTGCGCTTGTACCGTCCATACAAACAAGAGCAATAAAAAGATAGATGTGAGTTTTTTCATGATAGTATTATTCAATGTATTAATAGTTGTGCCACAAAATTAGAGATTTCTTCTCATTTAAAAGGATTTGATACAGACAAATATACTTAAATCTTAAATGAAGGAAGTTCCTATTTATATGGATTCGCTGTGATAAAACAAAAATTCGTACGACTTATTGAATAAATATCAACTCAATTATTTATCTTTGTTAGCTTAATAACAAGCTGGCGCAAAAAACAATAAGTATAATGAAAGATTTCTTGAAATTTACACTTGCCACGGTGACAGGTATCATTTTGTCAAGTATTGTATTATTTATAATCAGCATGGTAACGTTGTTTGGCATCATGTCTGCTTCGGACACGGAAACAATCGTAAAAAAGAATTCTGTAATGATGCTCGACTTAAACGGAACGTTGGTTGAACGTACGCAAGAAGATCCGCTGGGTATTTTATCACAGTTGTTGGGTGACGGATCTAACACGTACGGACTGGACGATATTCTTTCTTCTATCCAGAAGGCTAAAGAAAACGAAAATATTAAAGGGATTTATCTACAGGCAAACTCATTAGGCACCTCCTATGCTTCTTTGCAGGAAATCCGCAACGCACTGCTCGACTTCAAAGAAAGTGGAAAATTCGTTATTGCTTATGCAGACTCCTATACGCAGGGACTTTATTATCTTTCCAGTGCAGCCGATAAGGTGTTGCTCAATCCCAAAGGAATGATTGAATGGCGGGGTATCGCCTCTGCTCCCCTGTTCTACAAAGATTTGCTGCAAAAAATAGGAGTTGAGATGCAGGTGTTCAAGGTAGGAACTTACAAATCTGCCGTAGAGCCGTTTATTGCTACGGAAATGAGTCCTGCCAACCGCGAACAGGTTACCACATTTATCACTTCTATCTGGGGGCAGGTTACGGAAGGGGTATCTACTTCACGCAATATTTCTGTAGACTCACTGAATGTTTATGCAGATCGCATGCTCATGTTCTATCCGGCAGAAGAGAGTATAAAATGCGGATTGGCTGATACACTGATTTATCGCAATGATGTGCGCAATTATCTTAAGAAATTGGTAGAGATCAATGAAGATGATAATCTTCCTATATTAGGATTGGGCGACATGATGAACGTAAGGAAAAATGTGCCGAAAGATAAAAGCGGTAATATCGTAGCTGTTTATTATGCATCCGGTGAGATTACAGACTATCCGAGCTCTGCAACTTCCGAAGACGGGATTGTCGGTTCGAAAGTCATTCGTGACCTGCGCAAATTGAAAGATAATGATGATGTGAAAGCTGTTGTACTCCGTGTCAACTCTCCAGGTGGAAGCGCTTTCGCCTCGGAACAAATCTGGCATGCTGTAAAAGAGCTGAAAACAAAGAAACCGGTCATTGTCTCTATGGGTGATTATGCTGCGTCAGGAGGTTACTACATCTCTTGCGTTGCCGATACGATTGTTGCAGAGCCTACTACCCTGACCGGTTCTATCGGAATCTTCGGTATGATTCCTAATGTGAAAGGATTGACTGACAAAATCGGCTTAAGTTATGATGTCGCAAAAACGAATAAATACGCTGATTTCGGAAATATCATGCGTCCGTTTAACGAGGATGAGAAATCATTGCTTCAAATGATGATAACTGAAGGATATGATACCTTTGTAACTCGTTGTGCCGAAGGACGTCACATGACGAAGGAAGCTATCGAGAAGATTGCCGAAGGCCGTGTATGGACTGGGGAAACTGCTAAAGAACTGGGATTAGTAGACGAATTAGGTGGCATTGACAAGGCACTGGATATTGCTGTTGCAAAAGCCGGTATCGAAGGCTATACCGTTGTGTCTTATCCTGAGAAACAAGATTTCCTGTCTTCCCTGCTTGATACGAAACCGACGAATTATGTAGAATCACAATTACTGAAAAGTAAATTAGGCGAGTACTACCAGCAATTCGGCTTACTGAAAAATCTGCAAGAACAATCCATGATTCAGGCACGTATTCCGTTCGAACTGAATATAAAATAAACCGTAATACATGGACGAACACTTTATCAAGATACATAAGTGGCTCTACCCTGCCTCCTGGCTCTACGGAGCAGTGGTAATGATGAGAAATAAACTCTTTGACTGGGAAGTTCTTCAATCAAAGAGTTTTGATATACCTATCATCAGCGTGGGTAATCTCGCTGTAGGAGGGACAGGAAAAACTCCACACACTGAATATCTGATAAAGTTTCTTTGTAATCAATATAAGGTAGCTGTATTAAGCCGGGGATATAAACGGCACACGAAAGGTTATGTATTGGCAACTCCGGAAAGTACGGCAAGAAGCATTGGCGACGAACCTTACCAGATGCATCAAAAATTCCCGTCTGTCACAGTAGCTGTCGATGAAAAGCGTTGTCATGGCATAGAAAAGTTGCTTGCACTGCAAAAGCCTTCAATAGATGTTATCCTATTGGACGATGCTTTCCAGCACCGATACGTCAAACCGGGATTGAGTATTCTGTTAACGGATTATCACCGATTATTCTGTGATGACACTTTGCTCCCCGCAGGACGGCTTCGTGAACCAATTAGCGGCAAGAATCGGGCGCAAATCGTTATTGTCACCAAATGCCCGCAAGACATCAAGCCTATTGATTATAACATTATCACGAAACGGCTGAACCTTTATCCATATCAACAGTTATTCTTCTCATCGTTCCGGTATGGTAACCTGCAACCAGTGTTCCCTACCATGTCTCCGGACACAAATGCAATTTCGACAAACCATGAGGTTGCTTTGTCCTCACTGACAAACACTGATATATTATTGATGACGGGAATTGCCTCACCTGCCCCTATTCTCGAAAGACTGGAAGGTTGTACCCAACAAATAGATTTACTATCGTTTGACGATCACCACAATTTCACTCATCGGGATATACAGCTTATCAAAGAACGGTTTCATAAACTGAAAGGAGAACACCGGTTGATTATTACCACCGAGAAAGATGCAACACGCCTGATTAACCATCCGGCTTTGGACAAGGAATTGAAACCATTTATCTACGCCTTGCCTATTGAAATTGAAATATTACAAAATCAACAAGATAAATTTAACCAACATATTATTGACTATGTTAGAGAAAATACAAGAAACCGCAGCTTATCTGAAAGGTAAGATGCATACCAGTCCGGAAACTGCCATTATACTAGGCACCGGACTTGGCAGTTTGGCAAACGAAATCACCGAGAAGTATGAAATAAAGTATTCAGATATCCCCAACTTCCCGGTATCTACCGTCGAAGGTCATAGCGGTAAGCTGATTTTCGGCAAACTAGGAAATAAGGATATCATGGCTATGCAGGGACGCTTCCACTATTACGAGGGTTATTCTATGAAAGAAGTAACTTTCCCTGTACGTGTCATGCGTGAATTAGGTATCAAAACCTTGTTTGTATCCAATGCCAGTGGCGGTACAAATGCAGATTTCGAAATCGGTGACCTGATGATTATCACTGACCATATCAACTATTTCCCCGAACACCCGCTTCGCGGAAAAAATATCCCTTACGGACCTCGTTTCCCGGACATGAGCGAAGCATACAGCAAGGAACTGATTAGTAAGGCTGACGAGATTGCCAAAGAAAAAGGAATTAAAGTACAACACGGAGTGTATATTGGTACGCAAGGTCCTACTTTCGAAACTCCTGCCGAATATAAACTATTCCATATCCTTGGTGCTGATGCAGTTGGTATGTCTACCGTTCCGGAAGTTATCGTAGCCAACCATTGTGGTATCAAAGTTTTTGGTATTTCCGTCATTACCGACTTAGGAGTAGAAGGAAAAATCGTAGAAGTAACACACGAAGAAGTTCAGAAAGCCGCTGACGCTGCTCAACCGAAAATGACCACGATCATGCGTGAACTTATCAACCGTGCCTAAACAACCATCCCGATTTATGAGAACTGAAATAGCATCTCTCGGTGAGTTTGGTCTGATTGACCACCTCACCGAGGGAATCAAACTGGAAAACGAATCCAGCAAATATGGAGTGGGCGACGATGCCGCCGTTCTCTCCTACCCTTCAGAAAGGCAAGTACTGGTAACAACCGACCTGCTTATGGAAGGTGTGCATTTTGACCTGACTTATGTTCCCTTGAAGCACTTGGGATATAAATCAGCAGTAGTTAATTTCTCCGATATTTATGCCATGAACGGTACTCCCCGGCAGATTACGGTATCTCTTGGTCTTTCCAAGCGTTTCAGCGTGGAAGATATGGACGAACTTTATTCCGGTATCCGTCTAGCTTGCCAGCAATATAATGTCGACATTGTGGGAGGCGATACCACTTCTTCCTTGACAGGCCTTGCTATCAGCATCACCTGTATTGGCGATGCCGACAAGGATAAAGTAGTTTACCGTAATGGAGCCAAAGACACTGACCTGATCTGCGTCAGCGGCGACTTGGGGGCAGCCTATATGGGTTTACAACTCTTGGAACGTGAAAAAGTCGTATTGCAAGGTGATAAAGATGTCCAACCGGATTTCTCCGGCAAAGAGTATTTATTAGAACGCCAATTGAAACCGGAAGCGCGCAAAGATATCATTGAGAAATTGGCAGCCGCCAATATTCTTATACAACACTGATAATTAGCCGACTAACTTTTTATCAGTGTTTTTTATTTCCATAAGACTTGCAGAATCCAAAAGTTTCACTACCTTTGCAACCGCAAAAGAGATATTACCGGACCGAATAAGCACGAGGTGCCATAGCTCAGTTGGTAGAGCAAAGGACTGAAAATCCTTGTGTCCCCGGTTCGATTCCTGGTGGCACCACTAACGATTCGGTAATAAAAAAATCCCTTGAACTTTTGAAGTTCAAGGGATTTTTTTATTCCTCGTATTGCAATTTGCAACCGCCTATACTTTAGAACTATGCAGTTTTTTATAAATCTCCACACGAGCATCTATTTCTGCTTGAGTCAAATGCGCAGGAAGTTCAATGGTAGTCCGCGGAGTTATTGCTACCAATACCATATCTCCCAAACCCTTTTTATACTCTTTAATAACATTTTCAGTAAACTGACTGGATGAAATAACATCACGCATTATATTACCTTTTTTCATATCTCTAATTATTTTGTTTTTTATTTTACACACAAGCAGAATATACACTTCCCTATACAGGTTTAGATTGAGCTAAATCTTCCGATGTAGATTTGTTTTCCAAAGAGATATTGATCGCATTCATGCCTTTCACTCCACGCTCAAGGTCAAATGTTACGATATTATTTTCTGCAATATTGCCAATGACATTGTTTACATGAAAAAAGTATTTCTCAACACCTGAAAGGTCTTTAATAAAGCCAAATCCTCTTGACTCATTAAAAAACTCAACCCGTCCTCTCAAAATCGTCGGCTCCTCTTCTTCCTTTTTAGGAGTTGCTATAATTATTTCATCCGGATTAATTTCTTCCTTCTTTATATCCTCTGTCGGAGGAGTCGAAGTTATCATTCCGTTCTCATCTACATAGGCAATCATATCCTCAAAGCTATTTGAGCTGCCCGATAATTTCTTGCTTTCTTTCTTTTTCAGTTTTTCTTCTCGTTTAGCGAGTCTTTTCTTTTCATTTTCACGTTTACCAACTGTCATGGATTTTGCCATAGAATTTATATTTAGTTTTATATTAATTTTAAAGAGATTGTTATTTGTTGATTTCAAATAGTATAACTGGCTTTATTCAGCTTCTTACCCGTCAGTTTCTGAATATCATTAACGAGTTTACGCTCTTCCTGCGAGCAGAATGTCAGTGCTGTCCCTGTATTCCCGGCTCTTCCGGTACGTCCGATACGATGCACATACGTTTCCGGCACATCAGGAAGATCATAGTTGATAACTAAAGGAAGTTCGTTAATATCGATACCTCTGGCTGCAATATCAGTAGCCACCATCACACGTGTTTTGCCCGACTTGAAATTGCCCAAAGCCAACTGCCGCGCTGCCTGACTTTTATTTCCATGAATCGCCTGGCTACCAATTCCCGCCTTGCCCAGTATCTTTACGATCTTATCAGCATTATGCTTCGTACGTGAAAATACCAACACCGACTGATCTTCTGATTTTTGCAAAATCGAAACCAGTAAAAGACTCTTTTCCTTTTTCTCTACGAAATAAACCATCTGTTCAATAGCATCCACAGTCGATGATTTCGGAGTTATGCTGATTCGTACAGGATTCTTCAACAAAGAATTCGTTAAAGAAATAATTGTATCAGGCATTGTAGCGGAGAAGAATAAAGTCTGTTTTTCTTTCGGAAGTTTTGGTAATATCCGCTTGATATCATGAATAAATCCCATATCAAGCATACGGTCTGCTTCATCAAGTACAAAATATTGTATCTTATCCAGATGGATATGTCCCTGATTCATCAAGTCAAGCAAACGTCCCGGTGTAGCAACCAGGATATCAATTCCTTTGTGTAACATGTCAACTTGAGGACGTTGATTTACTCCGCCAAAAATAACCCCATGCCGCACTTGGGTATATTTGGCATAATCATTAATGCATTCACTTATTTGCAAGGCAAGTTCACGGGTGGGCGTCAAAATCAACGCTTTAATCCCCCGGCACTTGGCTGCCTCTTTATTCATTTGCAAATGTTGTATAATGGGAATAGCAAACGAAGCAGTTTTACCTGTTCCCGTTTGCGCACAGCCTAATATATCTCTTTTTGCTAATGCAGCCGGAATTGCCTCTCCCTGAATGGGAGTGGGCACTGCATATCCTTTTTCTTCAATAGCTTTTAAAATCGGTTCGGTTATATTTAATTCTTTAAATGTCATAATTGTTATTTTTGCTGTATCAAAACAGCTATTAATTTATATTGTAAAGGGACTGACAAACTCCATCATGGGAATGAAAATCCCGTAGGTTAAGCCAGTTTATGGGTTGCCAAGAAAAACTCGCGCTCCAGTGTACTCATTACTTCTTTTACACTACTGATTTTTTCAGCGAGAAAAGCATTGCTACCGGCAAAAGCATAGCCTTTTTTCATATTTCCTTTGGCTGCATTATATAAAGCCTTAATAATGCAATAAGGGCTTTTTGTATAATCACATGTTTTGATACAATGGAATGAGCAACTCTTAGGCCTCTCCAGTCCACTATTCACATTGTGAATAAATTCCCCGTCAATAGCTCGTCCTGGCATTCCCACAGGACTTTCAATAATAAGAACATCTTCGGACTTGGAGTGAATATATACTTCCTTGAACGTCTCGGACGCGTCACATTCCTGGGTGGTAACAAATATACTTCCCATTTGTACCCCTGCAGCTCCCAGTTCCATAAAATGTGCAATATCTTCACCTGTCGAAATGCCGCCGGCGGCAATCACCGGAATCTGTTTCTGTTCTTTATAGCTGGATGCAATCATTACCACTTCCGGAATCAAAGCTTCCAAAGCATAATGCTGATCCTGTAATTGTTCTTTTTTGAATCCTAAATGTCCACCGGCTTTAGGCCCCTCCACCACGATTGCATCGGGCAGATAATTATAGTTCTTCTGCCATTTATCGCAGATGATTTTGGCTGCTCGTGAAGAAGATACAATAGGCACTAGCTTGGTTGTACTCTCCGGAGTCAGATATGAAGGCAGGTCGAGTGGAAGCCCGGCACCGGAAAATACCACATCAATCTTTTCCTCGATTGCGGTGCGCACCATATCCGCATAATTCGATAAAGCAACCATGACGTTTACGCCAATAAAACCTTTTGTTTTCGCACGTGCTTTCCGGATTTCCTCTTTCAGCCCGTTAATACATTTTTCAGGATAAGTACCTTTCCCTTTGGGGTATAACAAACCTAAACCTGCGCATGATATAACGCCTACTCCTCCTTCGTTTGCTACTGCCGAAGCCAAACCCGAGAGCGAGATACCTACTCCCATTCCACCTTGTATTACAGGTGTTTTTATCTCAATATTTCCTATAAAGAATGATTTCATATGTTTTATTTTGCTTTAGAGCAATTGAACAAGATAAACAGTGTGAGCACACTTTATTCAAGCGCTCAAGATTGGCCCTGTCATTGACTATTTGCCTTGTTGGGTGTAATTTATTAAACCTTTACTCCTGACTTCTTCAAGAGTATTGTGTATTACAAAAAAGTCTAATAAATCTATTTTCAGAATGGAAAGTGCAGGAGTAGATATTCCTGATATTGCACAGAAAAAGAGCCAGAATTAGCAGAACTTAAATGTAATATGATTTTTTGTCTTCCCCTGTGTCAATCAGAAGATTCCTCCGTTGAATCATGAAACGGAAATAACTTATTAAATAAAAGCAGAAGATATTATCTTCTGCTTTTATTCGGATATTAATATCTTCTAGAGTTATTATAACCACCACGACCACCACCGTTAGACGGTCTTTCAGTACGAGGACGTGCCACGCTTACTGAAATAACTTTCTGGTCGTATTCAACTCCATTCAGTTCGTCAATTGCTTTTTGTCCTTCTGTATCATTCGGCATTTCTACGAAAGCAAATCCTCTGGATCTACCAGTTTCTCTGTCAAAAATTACTTTAGCTGAAGAAACTTCTCCAAACTCTGCAAATAAATTTGTTAAGTCAGCATCATTAGTGCCATAGCTTAAACCTGAAATGTAAATGTTCATTTAAAATTTTATTAAAATAAATACTAATTTGGAGTGAGGAGGATAATTAAAGACAAGGACTGCTTGCTAATAAAATATTATAAAGAAGAACTATACGATAATGATTCGTAACTCAAACTCTTGGTACAAAGGTAACACAATAAATCAGAATAATACATTTATACCCGTTCTTTTTCGGAAGAAAGACGATAATTATCATTTATTAGCACACAATTCATCCTAAATCGGCGAGATACACAATTTTGCCTATCATTCTTGATATTCTCTTGTAATATATCTACTTTTGCCATTACATAAATTATCAAGTCCCACTTTATGGATGTCAGAATAGAACCAAGTTGGAAACAACAATTACAAGAAGAATTTGACAAACCATACTTCGAAAAGTTGGTTACATTCGTCAAAGATGAATACAAACGGGCACACGTCCTCCCTCTTGGACATCAGATTTTTCATATATTCAATTCCTGTCCCTTCGAAAAGGTAAAAGTAGTTATCCTTGGACAAGACCCCTATCCCAATCCCGGACAATATTATGGAGTCTGTTTTTCTGTGCCTGATGGAGTAGCTATCCCAGGTTCACTAAGCAACATCTTCAAAGAAATACACCAAGATTTGGGAAAGCCAATTCCAACTTCTGGTAATTTGGATCGTTGGGTAGCTCAAGGTGTATTCCCGCTAAACTCTGTTCTTACTGTACGTGCGCACGAAACCGGTTCTCACCGAAATATGGGCTGGGAAATCTTCACAGACGCAGTTATCAGGAAACTAAGTGAAAAACGGGAGAATTTGATATTTATGCTTTGGGGAAGTTATGCGAAAGAGAAATTATCTTTGATAGATAGCAACAAACATCTGGTACTAACCACTGTTCATCCCTCTCCCCGCTCTGCCGAATATGGTTTCTTCGGTTGCAAGCACTTCAGCAAAGCCAATGCTTTCTTGCATAGTAAGGGAATAGAAGAAATTGATTGGTAAATAAATGATTTCTCAAAACAAACTATCAGTACCCAGAAACATTCGCCATGAATAAATCAAACGATATCACCCGAGAAGAAATGTGGGCCAAGCAATGCTTGTCTGCTACCGATATTGATTACGCCGTGTGGGAACGGGATAAATCCATACTTCACCAACTTTCAAAAATCTGTCACAACTGCACATTTGTTGTCGATGTTTACAAATGCAATTACACGTATGCATCCTCGAATTTCGTTGATTTACTGGGGTATGACAGTCACAAGATAGAAACTTTGGAAAAGCAGGGAGATTATTTAGAATCACGTATTCATCCGGACGACCGTGCGCAACTGGCAGCATTACAGGTCACGTTAAGCCAGTTCATTTACAGTCTGCCTCTCGAACAGCGAAACGACTATTCCAACATTTACAGTTTCCGTATACTCAATGCCAAGCAACAATATATACGTGTCACTAGCCGACATCAAGTTTTGGAACAAGACCGTAACGGCAAAGCATGGCTCGTAATAGGCAATATGGATATTTCACCCGACCAAAAACATTCCGAAACAGTAGACTGCACTGTCCTAAATCTGAAGAACGGGGAATTCTTCTCTCCTTCCTCTTTGCTAATGCCTTCTTCGCTCAACCTCACTAATCGGGAAATAGAGATATTACGGCTTATTCAAAAAGGGTTGTTAAGTAAAGAGATTGCAAACAAGCTATGTATCAGTATTCACACTGTCAATATTCACCGGCAGAACCTGTTACGCAAATTAGGTGTGCAAAATTCCATCGAAGCCATTCGCTTGGGACAGGAAACCGGACTACTAAGTTAATTAACCCATACGCCCTTTTCCCGAAGCTACCAGTCTGACTAAGGCATCCATTCCACAACACCCACCACCGGGTGCAATCTTCTCCATTCCTCAAATTCCGGATAACTACGTACACCATCCTGAATCACAGCTTGATAATACTCCACTCCCATAATCTTTTCCGTATCAGGCGTTTCGTATTTTAATTTCAGGATAGCCAGTCTCATTTCATCTGTCAATACCGCAGAAATGCGTTCGGCCACCCTTTCAAAGTAGCCATCATAACGAGAGCCTTCTTGGATATGAATCATATCCATTTGCCAAAGTTCTCCTTCCATATCCTGATACCATGCATGCCACTCTATACACGCTTCTGCTGTATGTAATAAATTCGTATATTCAATCTTCTTTACGGACGTATTTTCCGCCAATTCAGCCATCGCCCGAAAGCTGGCAGACAAATCCAAAGGAGAAGTATAAATATGAAAATCAATATCCCGATGTTTCATCAATAATCCTGTACGCAACGAACCTACCAGATTCACTTTGGCACCCATCCCCTCCCATATCCGAACAATACGGGTATCCTCTATAATCTCCCAAGCTTTCTGCTGGTTACGTTTTGCCAATTCAAGAATATTCATCTTTTTCCTTATTAAGTAAGTATGCAAAAATAGGAAAAAGGATACATATATAGCTATAAATAACTATTTAATCCCTTAATGGGTTGAGCTAACTTTGTCCGCAAATTCAATTCTTCACCATACAACTAAAAAGAGATTATGATATTCAATCAAACAGAGAAACAGGAAAAAGAGTATTTACAGCAAGTCATAACCACTATCCATGATACGATCAACACCACCAGTACTTCCGTCAAAGAGTATATAGACACCCTGCAGGAGTACAAAGATTATCTATGGTCGAACAAAGATATCGATCCGCACGAAATCCGTTCCATGCGCGAAAGCATATTAAATCATTTTGCATTAGGTGAAAATGTAATTGACAAACGCAGGCGACTAAGCAAAATACTGGATATCCCCTATTTCGGACGAATCGACTTTCAGGAAAAGAAAGACAAAAGCCAAGTTAGTCCGATCTATATAGGAATACATACTTTCTATGACCTCAATCAAAAAAAGAATCTGATTTACGATTGGCGAGCTCCTATTTCAAGCATGTTCTACGATCATGAATTAGGCGAGGCGTTCTACTCCTCCCCGGCAGGCAAAATTAACGGAGCGATCTCACTCAAACGCCAATATCGTATTCGCAAAGGAAAAATGGAGTATATGATTGAAAGTTCCGTAACTGTTCATGACGATATTCTGCAAAAAGAACTATGTTCCAATGCCGGCAATAAAATGAAAAATATCGTCACGACAATTCAGAGGGAACAGAATCAGATCATCCGTAATGAAAACGCTTCTGTACTTATTATACAAGGTGTTGCCGGTTCAGGAAAAACCTCTATCGCCCTCCATCGTATTGCCTACCTGCTTTATGCACAGAAAGGACAGATTTCTTCCAAAGACATATTAATCATCTCCCCCAATAAAGTATTTGCCGATTACATTTCTAATGTACTTCCGGAACTTGGCGAAGAGACCGTTCCCGAAACCAGCATGGAGCAAATTCTGTCGGATGTAATTAACAACAAATATAAACACCAGAATTTCTTCGAACAGGTGACGGAACTATTAGAAAACCCGACACCCGACTTTATCGAACGGATTCAATACAAAGCCTCCTTCGAGTTTATATCACTACTTGACAAATTCATCCTTTACATGGAAAACAACTATTTCAAAGCAACAGACATAAAACTCACCAAATACATCACTATTCCTGCCGAATTTATTAACGAACAGTTCAAACGATTCCACCGCTATCCCATACGTCAACGATTTGAGACTATGACAGATTACATTCTGGAAATGATGCAACTACAATATAATCTCACAGTTAGTACTCCGGAGAAAAACCAACTAAAGAAAGAGATAAAAAAGATGTTCGCGGGAAATAACGATCTCCAAATCTATAAAGACTTTTTTGAGTGGATCGGAAAACCGGAGATGTTCAAGACACGCAAAAACCGCATACTGGAGTATGCGGACTTAGCCCCTTTGGCTTATCTGCATATCGCATTAAATGGGAATAACGCCCAATCTTACGTCAAACACCTTCTGATAGACGAAATGCAAGACTATTCTCCCATACAATACAAAGTGATTCAAAAACTTTATCCGTGTCGAAAAACAATTCTTGGAGACACTTTCCAATCCGTCAATCCTTATGGTTCTTCCACTGCCGGTATGATTCTGAAAGCATTTGCAACAGGAGAAATAATGAAACTTTGCAAAAGCTATCGTTCTACTTTTGAGATTACCAGTTTTGCACAAAAAATTCAATCGAACAATGAATTAGAACCGATTATGAGACATGGGGAACACCCCAAGATTCTTCCATTCAAAAATACAGAAGAAGAGATCCAAGGTATTGCGGATTTAGTAAACTCCTTCAGGAACTCCCATTATACCTCATTAGGGATTATCTGCAAAACAGAATCCCAAGCAAAAGAACTTGTTCAAAAGCTCCAGATATATGCAAACGACATCTCACTTTTGTCCAATCAAAGTTCTGCTTATGTGAAAGGGATTATCATCACTTCCGCCCATATGGCGAAAGGACTGGAATTTGACGAAGTAATCATTCCGCAAACAGATGATAAGAACTATCATTCCAATATTGATAAAAGTATGCTTTATGTGGCAGCGACAAGGGCTATGCACAAGCTAACTTTGACTTATTCTGTTTCTTCACCCAGTTGTCGATTCCTGTAATAGAATATAACATCGAAAATTAGAAGAACTACCCGCAAAACAAGAGCCGCTTGAACAATCTCAAACGGCTCCGTAACTCCTTTAACAACATGGTTATCGAGCTAATACAACCACCGGTCTATATTCCTTTTTTCTGCACTGAACTCCACTCCAACTTTAACCAACTCACGCCCGTCTACCTGATAAGGTATCAGATAGCCTTTTTCATCAATCTGCTGCAAAGCCTGTTCGGCAGTACCATTCAGTTTAAATTCAAATACATAAATATACTTCGGAGTTTTCACCACTGCATCCGCCCGTCCGCGGGCACTACGAACCTCTGCTCCGGTAAATTGTCCCATCAATTTGAATACTAAGTAAAATACAACTTGATAATGACGTTCGGTCTTTTCGTTCAGTTCATAAGGGAAATCTGCGAAGAAAGCTTGTAAGCGGGTAAGAAAAGCGTCAACATCACCACTCTCCAATTCACGTACAAATTTACCTAGATAAAAGCCCCGTTCATCATCTACCACTGATGTGTAATAAGGAACCAAAAAATCCATAAATCCATATCGTACTTCATCATTGGGAAATTTCAGCAGGTAGTTTCCAAAACGCTTGTCATACCCCTTTATAGTCAAATAGCCACTCTGATAAATCAACGGAATCGGATTATTAGCATCTACCCTGTATTCCATAAACGAAGAAGCATTGGCTTCTACCCCATCAATCAACGTACGCAAATCATACTCACTCTTTTTAAGCAGTTCGACTAAAAAAGTAGGAGTACCGGTTTGGAACCAATAATTACTAAACTTATACCCGTCAAAAACATTAAGCACACTGAATGGATTGAATACTCCTTCCGCAAACTCACAAAAATGATAACCGTCATATAAAGCCGTCATCTTGTTCAATGTTTCTTCATAAGTCAGTTCATTCGTTTCTGCCAATCGATTCAGTTCAGGAATAAAAGTATCCTCCAATTCTTGTCGCGTAATACCACAAATCGTGGCATACTGCGGCTTCATACTGATATCATTCAGTTGATTCAAATCACTGAACACACTGACTTGCGCAAACTTAGTCACACCGGTAAGGAAAACAAAACGAAGATAACGGTCAGAACTTTTCAGTACACCATAGAAGGCCTTCAATGTCTTACGATAGTCATCAAGCAAAGCGTCATCACCCAATGCCTGCAACAAAGGTTTATCATATTCATCCACCAAGACTACGACTCCACGACCAGACTGTTCACAGGCTCGGCGAATTACACCCGCAAAACGTCCGGAGAGAGTTTCCTCATCCTCCCCTTTGCCATATTTCAGTTCCCATTGCGTCAACTGCCTGCTAAGAATTTCGACTAAAGCCTGGGGAGAATCATATTTTTCCGCGTTTAAATCCAAATGAAATACCGGATATGTCTTCCATTCCTTTTCCATATCGGCTATGGCCAACCCTTCAAATAAGTTCTTCTTACCTTCAAAATAAGCTTCGAAAGTAGAAAGAAGAAGACTCTTGCCAAAACGACGAGGACGACTTAAAAAATAAGGAGTCTCCGTTGAAGCAATTCTCCATACAAGAGCAGTCTTATCCACATAAAGATAATCTCCTTCACGAAGTTTCTCAAAAGTCTGTATTCCAATAGGAAGTTTACGTAATATCCCGTCCATGATTTTTCCTCTATTTTGATTATTCAAAGATACGCATTTCCATGGGAATATACATACAAACTCCACAAAAAAGTACACAGTTTCACAGACAGCACTATCATGACTCCATTTTTCATCAAAACTAACTTTGTACCAGACAAACAACATCTCACTTCCTCTTCACTTTGCAAATCCAACACACAATAACCAGAACCAGCAAAATAATTCCATACCAATACCAACCTCCGGTTGTCCTATTAGTAGTTTTCTCGACTCCCGTTTTATGAATCTCTGTCTTAGCGCTCATATCCGACAAACTCACAGACTGTGAATTCACTTCTTGAAGAAGTTGTTTCTCATAAACGTTTTTCCTATCCACCACAGTCTTTACCGCCATCCCAACCTTCAATCCAAGCGTATCCACAGGAAACACAAACAACACCCGCTCGATATGCTCCCCCACCACCTCCGAATCCTTTTCTGAAGCAACCTTATTTTTAACAAGACTTTTCCCGGAACTACTATTTAAACTTGAATCATTATATTCCCGCTGCAAATCCATAATAATCTGATAAAGCACCCGTTTTTGAGCATTCGTCCGGGTATCTGCCGGACGCCCGTTCTCATCCAATCCACCGATATAACATATCCCGATACTTCGTTCATTCCAACCTTTACAATGAGCACCGACCAAAGCGACATCCCGCCCCTTTTCCAATTTCCCATCCAAACAGATTACATAGTGATACCCGATACCGTTGAACCCACGTTCCCGGTGCCAACGGTCAATATCTGTGGCAGTAAAATCCTGTCCGGCTTTCGTAGCCGAACAATGTACTATGATAGAATCTATATTTCTCATGATAATTCATTATTAGTTCAAACGCACCAGTTAATAATCCGAAGGTGGCATACGCTTCACACACCCTCTAATCTCACACTTCTTCACTTCCGACTCCTTCTGTATCAACTCCACTTCATGACATTTATGTATCCAGTCAATCTTCTCTTCCTGCTCCTTGCGAAGTTCAATATAAAGCCCGTCTATCTTCTCGTCACGTTGAGTCAGCCGTTCTTCCAGCCAGTCCACCTTTTTACGGCGATTTTCTTCTTCCATACTGTTCACGGATGCTTCCTCTTTCCGTGCATCCGTCTTGTGACAAGTGATATACCTCACTAACCATTTCACAGCTTCCAAACCACCCATAGCGGTAATAAAAGCAAGGATTGTAGTTATTTGCATATTTATATTTTTACGTAGTTATAAAGAAAGAATGAGGCCAAAGCCCCATTCCATACAAACCAAACAGTTCTCAACGATCTATGAATCAAGCTGCCGGATCCGGTGCTTCACCATTACCACCCGAACCACCATCCGGATCCGGAGTTTCACCTCCATCATCCGAACCGTCACCAACACTACCCAAATCATTAATATGATCCAAATCCTTGAACTTCAATCCGTCCGAACGGGTAGTCGTCCCGGTAAACAGACGAATATCCGAGTTAGCACGAAAACAGATACGAAGCCCTGAAATATTAGCGATCGTAAAATCTTCCGCCTTCTCCGTCCCTTTGCTTTGGGCAGAAAGGTAAAAATATCCCAGACCGGCGATATTTACCGAACGACCACCCAGCAATGTCTTTCTCAATAACGTACGGAAATCCTTCAATACACTAATCGTTTCACCCTCGCTGACACCGGAAGCAGACGCAATCTCCTTTGCAAACTCATCCAACGTTGCACTCGTATCATACTGATAAGAAATCACCGGATACACTTTCTTTCCTGCTTCTTTATTTGTAGGGTCACACAGGCGAGACACCCTTCTAAATCTAATAGCCATACTACTTTCTTTTTTTAATAAATACTGTTTTAATTATCACTTCGCTAACGTTAACGATGCAAAGATGCAGCATCTTCCACGGAGATGAAACGACACCAAATAGCCTCATCAGAAAAGTACCAAAAAGCATTTCAGACATATACAACCGACATAGAGGAACCAAATAAACGACAAGATAACGACAAAAAGCAAGGAAAAAGCGACAAAACCGATAGCCTGGGGAGAATAATAAACAAACAAATATATTCAAACTAATAAATACCATACTAAAAAGCATGGAAAGTTTTAGGCGCTCAAGGCTGTCAATAGCCAGATACCGCATATTGAAAGAGAGCAAACTGCAATTATGCCAGTATATCGAAAGCAATGAAAACCAAGAATTACTGAAATTGTTACGAGATGATTCGGGCAAGATTGTCTGATATATGTTAATATTTCATGGCAAATAAGCATTTCCCAGTACAAACGCACTACAATCACAAATAAATGTAGTAGATTTGTCCTAAAATAAAGAGTACAGGCATGAAAAGCAAGAGATATAATAACAGTTTTACCTCCTCTAGTATGGTAAAGGAAGAAGGTCGGACAGCCTATTACAAGCTGCTGGACAGTGTGCGTGACGGAGACGCGGTACGCATCAAACGGGGCGTATATGCCACAGCCGAGCAGTTGGCGGACACGATGATAGATGTGGAAGCCATCGTTCCAGGCGGAGTGCTATGCCTTTTCTCCGCATGGAATGTGCATGGGCTCACCACCTCATTGCCTCAGGCATACCATGTGGCGGTAAAAAGAGGTCGCAAAATCACGCTTCCAACATTTCCCAAGATAGAGCTCCATCATATCACAGACACGATGTTTGACATAGGTGTCGAGGAACTGGTTGTAAGCGGTTACCACATACATATATATAATAAAGAGCGATGCGTGTGCGATGCGGTGAAGTACCGCAACAAGATAGGCATGGATGTTTGTTCCGAAGTGGTGAATAACTACATTTCCCAGCCAGACAGAAATCTATCCCTGCTGATGGATTATGCCGACAAACTAAGAGTAAGACGAATCCTTGAACAGTATATTGCAATAAAACTATGAGTGAAATCAAAAATCCTGGAAAGTCCATCCGGGCAAAGCTGCTCAATGTAGCCAAGCAGAAGGATGTGTTCTACCAGACCATTCTGACCAGATATTTTCAGGAACGCCTATTGTACCGTATCTCACAGACTCATTACCGTGAGAACTTCTACCTGAAAGGTGGAGCACTGATGTATGCATACGAACGCTTTGCTGCACGTCCGACATTGGATATTGATTTTCTTGGCACGCATATCAGCAATGATGGCGAACGCATCGCCGAGGCGTTCCGTGAAATATGCGCCGTAGAGTGTGAGGAAGACGGAGTAAGGTTTGCTGCCGACAAGATTACAGCACAGAACATCACCGAGTTCAAAGACTACCACGGTATCCGTCTAAGTATTCCGGCGACAATGGACACCATTGCCCAAGTGATGACAATGGACATTGGTTTTGGAGATGTGGTAACACCACATCCTGTATCATTAGATTACCCATTGTTATTAGAGGAACTGCCAGAAGCAAACATTCTTGCCTATTCCACTGGAACCGTGATTGCGGAGAAGATGCACGCCATCATAGACTTAGCTGACCAAAGCAGCCGGATGAAAGACTATTATGACATCTACCACCTGCTCACATCATTCAAATATGACAATACCATATTGCAGGAGGCTATCAACCGCACTTTCGAGAATCGTCATACTCTTTATAATGCAGATACGATGTTCTTCAGGAAAGACTTTCCCAACCATCCGCAGATGCAGTTACGATGGTCAGCATTTCTAAAAAAGGCAACTATCAAAAATAGCCTTTCATTCTCCGAGGTGGCACATTGGCTGCAAGAGGCTTTAATGCCATATTGGGAAGCATATGGACGTATGTAATACTTCCGACCATTAATACATCATACAAAAAGAGTGCACCTTCTCCCCCACCGGGAAAAAGGTGCACCACACAAACAAAACAAACAATAGTCTACCTTCACAGGCAGAGGAGAACCCATATTTATTATTTATATTATATGGGCAAAACCTACATCTTTTTCTATTCTCACAAAACCATGAAATGAAACAATTAATTTCCTTTTATTGTTTTCCAGACTGGCACTGCTACCACAGCACCGACAATCGGAGCCACAATAAACAACCAGAGCTGGCTGATAGCTTCCATTCCGGCAAACAATGCGGGACCAATGCTACGGGCAGGATTAACCGATGTCCCCGTAACGGGAATACATACAATATGCACCAGTACCAGAGTCAATCCGATAGCCAGCCCGGCAAAATGAGGACTGCTATTATCCCGGTCGGTAGTGCCCAATACAGTCAGCACGAAGATGAACGTAAACACCGCCTCGGCAACAAATGCAGCCAGCAGATACGGCTCTTCAAAACCGTTGGCTCCCGTACCTTCCATCCCCATTGTGCCGGTAATCAACCACAGCAATGCAGAGCCAAGTATTCCGCCCGTCACTTGCGCTACGATATACACACCGGCTTCCATTACCGACAGTCCGCCATTCAGCCAAACGCCGATGGTGATGGCCGGATTGATATGACAGCCCGAAACAGGACCGATTGTGTACGCCATTGCCACCACCGACAAACCGAACGCGAAAGCAATCGTCAACACCGCGGCTACCGATGTCGCGCCGCCATTCAATACAGCAGCGCCGCATCCCATTAAGACAAGCACCATAGTGCCCACCATTTCAGCTATAAATTTCGTTTTCATAATCTACTTTTTCTACTCGTATAAGATATACTATTCTCTCTAATCATCCTCCCATTCCGAAGGCGGCAACGACTTCTTCCCATACCATTTCATCCAAGCACGAGATTTCCGCTTTCTCAAATAAAGCGCATCGCTACAATGCTCCAACGCTTCCCAGTCAAATGAAGAATGGTGTCCGAACCACCTCTCCAGCCAGTAAAGCAGATGATAACTCATGAACGCAAGCAACATCCACCACCACGAAAGCCAGACGGATAGCACCAATGCAGGCAATAATGCCAAGAAGAAACATTCCGTATACTGCCGCGCATGAATCTGAAGTTCCATCTCCTCCCACCCTTCCAAATATTTGAACCGGGTGAAACAACAACCGAAAATCATAAAATAATGCCTTTTCTTCCTGTTCAGGAAAGTTTTCGCCAACAGACTATTATATATTATCATATCCTCCTCTTCATTCAAAAAAGCAACATTGCAAAGGACCATCCAACTACCGGCCGACAAGCCCACCTTGTAACGACAAAGTACTTTCAGTCCCGACATAGAAGAAAACGAGACAGCCCCGCAATGTTGCCTGAAATACCTTGAAATGAAATAAAACTATTATTCGACGATTACGACGCGGTTCAATTCAGGTTCACTGAAACGGTTGTTCGTATCGCCCTCCGCTTTCTTCACGAGACGTTCAGGGGAAATTTTATACTTTTCGACTAATAAATTGTACACATATTCCATACGTTGTTCACTCAAACGCTGGTTCAGTTCCTTGCTGCCCGTAGCGCTGTCCGCCGAGCCAATCAGCGTGAAAGTCTTGTTCTTATCCGCCTTGATAGCGTTGTTCACATAAAACTCAAGATTGGTAAGTTCCTTCTTGTCCAGGGTAGCTTTGCCGATATTGAAGAACAGGGCTACCGGCGAAGCAGTCACTTTCGATTCATTCACCACTTCCGGTTTCCGATTTCTGGCAGCTTCCAGTTCGGCGGCAAGGCGCTGTGCCTCGGTGCTCAAATCATGATTCTTGGCGCGAAGCGCGTTGATACGTTCATTATAAGATGAATAATCTGCCGGAGCCACTTTCTCGACGCGGTCGAAACGGGTCTTGCCCAACTTTACGCTTAGTCCCAGTGTCACAGCACTCATTCCTTCACCTTTGCTGCCGCCTACCGTTCCGTCAAAACACTCTTTCACCAGCATTTGCCGTCCTTCCAGAGTCAGGTCCAGACGCTTGCCCAGGCGGAACGTATTCAAAATACCGATGTTGGCGGCAATTTCATTATCATGCGTACTGTTTCCCCACGAACGTGCCCAGCCGAAACCGACAAACGGAATCACATTCCACACACGTTTCTCATTGAATCCGAGGAAACCGTTCGACCAGTTCCACATAAAGTCCGCATGGAGATTGGATACATTATTTTCCTTTTGCTGTGCCATGGCACAGACTGATGATAATACCAATGCAACTGTAATAATTTTCTTTTTCATGTTTCAATTTTTATGTTCAACATTTAGTTTAACCTGTTTCTTTACTCTAATTTCATTTTACTTCCGGGACGGAATTTCACTTGTCGCTTTGACGGAATTACCATGGAGCCGCCTGTGGCAGGATTATGCCCGTTACGTGCTTTCCGCTCTTGGATGACAAAACTGCCAAAACCGACTAAAGTGACACTCTCCCCTTTATGCATTGTTTCCGCAATGGTTTCCATGATTGCATCCACTGCATTCGTAGCTTCGTTAAAGCTCAACTGACCTTTAAGGGCTACTTCTTTGATTAGTTCTGATTTGTTCATAGGTTTGTATTTAAAAATGAATTATATATGTTTATTCGTCACGGACACAGCGGACTTGTGCAGCGGAAGCACGCAGTTCAGATAAACCATCCACTCCTCCGAAGGAACAATAAAAAATATCATGCGTTGCGATAGTAAAGGACATTACAGTATTCGTGCCATCGCCAAAAATCGAAGTCATTGTTCCACTAAGATGAGCTGTATAACCAGGCTGAACCTCGTAAACATCCGCCAAACGAATACCCGCAGAAATAAAATAGACCTTTCGCGCACTATTTTCTCCTCCACAATAAAAATAGGCTCCATATTCAGTAAATGACGGAGTATAAAAACTCTTTGCCTTCATCTCTCCTACATGTCCAATAATATTTGGTGTAAAATCATCATCCGTCAGACTATACATTATTATAGGCTCCTTTAGAAATGCTCCATATACATCTGGCGGCGATATCTTATAACCTGCAGGACATGGGTCATAAATAGTCTTCATTGTCTCTATATCAACCATTTTATATCTCGAATAAGGATTATTTCCCCATAGATATTGATTACCAAACATCTCCTTATAATATAGCCAATCGCTGTTAGCTCTAATAAACACATTAGGGTGTTTTATTGCATATTCAATTGTCCCTGTACTTTCATTTGACATTTCCTCTTTCAATTCCTGCTCCGTTCCACGGACGTTATACATTGGAGCATTTTGGGGTTCGAGATTGTCTAGAGATGTATATGTATAAAACGAAGCCATACCAATAAAAGGGTCTTTACGTCCCCACTGATATCCTAAGCCACAAGTTGTCAGTTTATCGGGAATATTAGTTGTCGCTCCCAAATCCCTGTCCATAATTTTATAATTCTTCCCGCTATACTTTTCTCCATTGGTCGGTAACCCCAATTCAATAATATCAGGTTTCTCCGTACACCAGATATGCCAACTCCAAAGCACATTTGCATCATCCGCATTCGGGTCTGATTTGTCATAAACTGCAATAATCCCATTTCCTGCACCGTTACTCAAAAATGCAACCCGATTAGTAGTGGTATTAAATGACACTTGCGAAATAAGATTTTCTTGGTCCTGCCAAATAAGTTTTGCAGACTTAGGAGATATCACTACATTTTTAGAAACAGATATATCTTCCCCCATTCCATTTTTAAAATGATATCTTTCTATCTCCTCTGTAAAGACGCCATTCCTCCCGTCTGGATTTCCTCTCGTTTCCGCCACTATACCATCCACCCCATTTCCTATCACCCTAGCGTCAAACGAATAAACGCCATAAGTCACCGGAGTGATAAAGCAGTTTGCCGGACCGTCTTCATCCACAGGAATCGCTTCTGTGTGAGGTATGATACTGAAAGGGATATATTTCACTATGTTGCCTATTGTTATTTCCAAGAATCCCTCTTTCGGCATAACGGTAGCTCCGTCAACCACAGTAGCATATATCCAATATTTATTATCCAATGGTAGTTCACATTCGTTTCCGGTAATATTTAGTCCCATACTTGGCACTGAAGGTATAGCGTCCATGACAATTCCATTATCTATTGGAATCAGATGTTCATTATCCGTGCTATAAAATGTTTGAATGAAAAAACGGGACACTAACTCTTTATCCTTTCCCAATAAACGTACTTTACGGGTTGTCACATTATCCAAATTGACATTTCCTGCATCATCTGCCTGCAACTCTATCTTCAACATTATCACCGGGTCTGTTATTGAGCCTTGCAACAACTTTATTTCTTTCCTATCCGTATTAACCAGGTATTGCCCGTTTGAGTTGAACCCTTGCGTCCATTTGTCAGAAACTGTTATTGTATATTCAATATTACTTCCCGGGTTCTGGATTGCTTCCTGTGCGGAAGTATATCCTTTACTTTTCAACTTCGTAATATTGAAACGATAAGCGTGGTTTCGCACTATATCCAGATACTTTCCTGTCTCTTTATCCCAAAAGTCGAGACGATAATACTCCTTATTCGAACCATCCGGATTCTGAACAGTAAGAAGCAACATGGAACGGTCTTGGGAAAACTTTTTTTCATCCACCACATCCCCTAAAGCATAAACAGAATGCTTGTACTCTAAAGGGTAATAGGTAGTCACCAATCCAATCGACTCGTCGACAGGTGTTGTCGCAGAAAGTAAATCATACTTTCCGGAAGTAGCGACGCCATTGATAGCTCCTTGATAAATGCCACGATATTCGCTGTCTAATACAAAATCCGAATAATTCAAATTTTTCCATTCCCAATAAACCTGTTTACCGGTAAACAAATCCGCTGCTGCATCAACCGTTATTTTTGCAAGACAACGGGTTAATAGACACACGTTAGAGGTAGCCTTTTCATTCCATTCCATCCACCCGTACATAGGAATTGACTGTCCTTCATCTTTCAAATTAGAGAAACCTCTTATCAAGCCTTGACTCGAATAATTTCTTAACTGTTCCTCACTAACCGTTTCATCTACAAGGAAATCACCTGTTCCTGATACGGAAGAACGATTGGTCAGGTTACAAACTACATAAATTCGTTCTTTGTCAGCGGGAATGTATTCTTCCAATGTCACGGTCGGCGACGCTGTTCCATTTCCAAACAAAAAAGATAAATCAGTCGTGCCCTCCTGATAATATACAGGAGATGAGGTGTGAGAATCATTGTATACGAACACTTGTATACCGCTAATCTTACATTCCGACTCATTTGCCACACTACGTACCTGCACTAGTTCCGCATCAGGGATAGATAATCTGATGACATTTTTCTGAAAGGAGTCTATGATTCCAGTTTCATTATTATCACTGCAACTAACTAACATCAGAATACTATATGCACACAAAACAGACAAGTATCTCTTACAGAAGAGAGATAAAATTTGTTGTATTATTATTCCTGCAATATTCATACTTAAACTTTTTTATCGAATTATTCCTTTACGCAACGTATCGAAGCTGTATTGGCCATAGATATATTATTAGGTAACATATAAGAGCCATTGCAAGTAAAAGTAAACATATACCCCCACCGCGTTTTATTATTACTCCAATGTGGAGCTGAAGTCCAATATTCACCAAAACTATATAAATCACCAGCCTGCCATTTAGGATAATAGGTTTCCGGCAAATAAATTAATTTAGTATCATCAACGCCTGCATTATCACAATAAAAAGTAGTACCATACTTGTCACGGCTTTTTATATAAAAACCTTTCTCAATTTCACTATTTGTAGCCCAACAAATATATGTTTTTTCATTTCCTTTACATAAGACTAGAAGAACATCAGCCGGGGGCACCTTATAACCTACCGGACAAGGGTCATATATTGTTTTAATTGTTGAACTTGGATAATAATAATTATCTGTTTCAGTATTTCCCCACAGATACTTCATATCCGAAGTCTCACACCATGAGATTCCCATGCCTCCTCTCAAACGAAGAATATTGGGAGTATTTATTGATTTAGCAACTGTTACCGATTCATCGTTAGTAGATTCGACTTCAGAAGCACTACTCCTTACATCATATAATATAGTCTTCACTCCATCATAAGTCAATGAACCCGAAAACGGGTCTTTACGTCCAAACTGATAACGCAATCCTTGAGTTGTGCCCAAGGCTGGTGTAGAAGTAGTTGCTCCTAAATTACGGTCCATCACTTTATATTCATTGCCTGTATACCTTGAAGCAGTATATTCTATTATTTGTGGCATAGGCGTACACCAAAGGTGCCAACTCCACAACACTTTCGCATCCTCCGCATTAGGATTAGCCTTATCATAGACAGCTATCAATGCATTTCCCCGGCTTCGTCCCATTTTCACCTGAACCCTGCCATTGACTAAAGCAACCTGTTCCACCAGTTCATCCGTATCCTGCCAAAGCAATTTGGCCGATAAAGGATGTATGTTGGCACCACCGGCTTTTGTCAATATATTGCCACTTGCGTCTTCAAACTTCCCTTCGTCAATAATGCCGTCCGCTCCGTTTCCCATTATGGTAGCTGTGAAAGAATAAGAAGCCGCACCTCTATCTGCTATATAACTGTTGGAAGTCCCTTCCGTGTCCAATGGAATAAAAGTATCCAATGAACCGATAGGAATATATACCACATGTACATTATCGGAAGAGATTTCGATAAAACCACCTTCAAAGTTGGCGGGAACACTGCCGGTGGTACAATAGAAATTCATTACTTGCGCGGCAGTAAGGTCATAAATGCCACTGTTATCCGCCAGTTTATCCGTTTCCGCTATTCCATTGCAATATAGCTGTAAATCTGTTGTTGATATTAAATCCGTCTTATTGGATTTCAGGGCTCTGATTTGTAAGCGTCCCGGAGTATGACAGTCCACTTTCACCAGTTTCACCGGGTCGGCAATATCTTTAATAAGCGTTATTCCCTTACTTGCACTCCTGTCTATATCAAAGTAAGTGCCTACAATATCCCCTGTGACTCCTACATCCTCCCAATCGAGCATATCCGTGAATACTTTCACTTCATTGATACTTAGCACTTGTACGTCCACCGAATAAATATGGTTACGTTTTATCCGATAAGAATTTTCCGCTTTTACAGGTATCGTGCGCTCTATCACCCGACTGGTAGCTCCGTCCGTCACCGGAATAACTACTTTCAATGACGTCACGTTGGTATCTATGTCGTAATCGGACTCCTGTTCCAGATAATTTTCATAGACGTAATGAGAATAAAAAGTGACTGCCTCACCGTCAACTTCACCTTGCTCTTGTAATGCTATATCTGTCAGACTTACTTCCGGATAATCCGAATAATGTAATGGATACTCCAGCCCATTTTCTTTATTATTGGTAATAGCTTCATTGGCATGAGAAGGAAACGGAGCATATTTACGAATCCTATCCGCAACATGAAGCACCTGTACTTTCACATCTCCTATAGTCAATTCCTGCGGAACAGTAAAAGAAGTTTTACGAACGGTTGTCCGCAGTTTGGCCACCCCCCGCAACAAATGTGCGGAAGCTCTGAAGTGCCTGTCGCCATAAATCACTCCCGTGCCCGACATGTAGAAAGGGGGAACGGGTTGTCCTCCGTGAGGCTCATCCGCATTGGCACGTACACGAAAGGTGTAACCCTCCTTCAATGTCCCTATATCAAACAGTGTAGAAACCACGTAGAAACTATCAGCATAATGAGTCAACTTCAATGTTCCGTCCCCTGTGGAACGGGGCCGGTACTCTATCGGATTCCCTCCGCTGTCCATTACATCCATGTAAAGCTGCTCAATACTGTTCTCACCGGCCGTTCCATTCTCAATGCTTCGGGCAACCGGCTGTTTATCCCCGGGTATCACCAAACGGAGTTCCATCAGTTCCTTGCCGTCGGGTATCATGTTGTCCACATTGCCAAGGGCATAATTCTCAATATCTTCTACACATGAAGATAATAAGTATGCTATAAAGAAAAATGCAAATAATTTATTTATCATAGTAACCTCCATTTTATTCTTTCACACATCGTATCGAGCCTCCACGTGTCACCTTTTTGGTTCTATTAGTATAAGATAGTGAAAGTCCGGTTCTAGTTTTCCATCCCTCCAAACATCTTACATAACTCCATTGCGCCCCGACCACAAGACGATTTCCAGTCCAATAGAAAAATACACATTGAGGAGAAACAGCACTTCCATCATCTTCACGATATCCGGCTGCAGGATAATAGATATTAGTATCAGGGAAAACAATCCCCCAAATAGACAGGTTAGCATAGTCAGGCAAATAATAGCCCACTTCCCAAGGACTCTTATCGTCCGCTGTCACAACGACTCTCCAACCTGCAGGACAAGGGTCATTTATAGTCTTCTGTCCCTTTGTCGAGTTCCAAAGAGAAGGCAAACCGCCGCCATCAGACCAACTTCGTAAATAAAAGTTCATCGGATTCCGTACTAAATCAAGTCTACTATAAGAAGACTCTTCAGATTTATTTATCTTTTTCACATTTCCACTTATATCATATAGTTCCGGTTCCGGATATGGGTTTTCACCATATCGCCAATCATCAGTGTTAGGAAACGGGTCTTTACGTCCCCATTGGTAAAGTAGTCCTTTCACCCGTCCATCCTCACTATAATCATTACGCAAAGCTCCTAAATTCCTATCCATCCAGACAAACCCGTTAAACTCCTGCTGTCCCTCTTTCAGGTTCGGATTATAGTCCGTACACCAAATATGCCAGCTCCAATAAATTTCTCCATTCACTTTCATAGCAACCACAGCATTTCCCGCCTTATCCCCTGTCTCTACAACGATATAAGCCTTGTCACGCTTTTCCGCGTTCATCACTTTCACACTATGCTCCGTCATTACTCCCATTCCGTCCTGCCAAAGCACCTCTGCCGTAACTTCACCTTCGGGAACAGGCGTATGTCCAAACTCGTCCATTTGCGCCCATGCCTTGTACACCCCGTCGGTGGGTATATGTACCCTTCCACCGGGCGGTACAACATAACTGTTTGTGATATATATGTCGTCCTTCACTTCTTCCACCTGGGGTTCTAACGCTATCCACGGACACACCGTCAAGTCTATATCCAAAGAGACTCTTTTTTGCATGAACCGGCACAGCACCTGATAGACATGATTACGCTCCAGCTTTTCCAAAGGTGCCCCGCCTGAATTATTCGAGTCCCCACCCAATTCTATCGCATCGTAACCGTCAATGCCCATAGTCAATTTATGATTCCTGCACTCCATTTCCGGAATATAAAACGAGAAAACCAGCATGCCCTTGTCAGTCCCCGAAGGACTTTCTTCGGGAATATCTCCGAATATACCACTCCGTAACTTTGCCTCATTGGAAGCGGGAGACGGATTACTTCCTATCTTTTTGGGAGATACGAATCCTGTCCTGGAAAATCCTGTCACAATCAAGGAAGAAGGTATAGAGCAGCCCCCAAAATATCCTGCTTCTGTCCGCATATAAACATCCACACGTGCCACAGCACGGTCTACACGCATGCTGACTGTCTGCGTCGTTCCTTCCGCCGCGTCCACTCCCGCCAGTTCTCCATACATGGGAAGGCAGTACTCCGTAGTGCGGCCTCTCGCCACATTGGTCTCTGTGGATAAGTAGTCCGCCATTTGATACTGCACGTCCACCAGGTCGTCGGGATGGTCTACAGACTCCAATATAGCACGGGTATCAAAGTCAACAGGTTCGTTTACAATGGCATATAATGTTTTCCCGGTAGCGGCTTTCACCGTAAAAACCGGAGTAGTATAAGTACCGTCGGTAGCGGTTAGCCCTTGCCAGTAATACATCTTATCCAGTGACGTGCCGTCAAAGACATAGATGCGAAGGCGGCTGATGCGGGTTTCGTTCGCGTTCAGCACTTCCGGGTCACTCGTGGCACGCGTACTGATATTCATGCTCATCCGCACTTCCCCGGGATTCACCGGTTCAATTGCCTGTTCGCTTTCCGTACAGGAAAACAAGACCAACAGCAACCATGCCCACCATATATAACCTTTATATCTCATATTCATCAATCTTTGTTTATTTACTAAAGGTCTTCACCTTTCAGCCAGATAGTCCAGCCATTAATCACAATCTTCGTGGAAAGGAAATTCAATAATTCCGGATTATAGAAAAAGACTATCGCATACTCGCTCTGACGGTCGAGGTATTCCTGCGCCGGGATATTGTGCCCTTCCATTTTTGTAAGAAGCAGGTAGGGTATCAGGTCAATCTTCATCAGTTCCTTGCCGTCCGACTTGCGCGTAAGCGTCAGATACACCTTTTTATGTTCGAGCAGGCGCATGGTGTTCATTTCCACCACAATGCCCACATCTTCCACCTTTTCCAGATGATACGGCCGGTAACTAATCATGTCGTCATCCAGCAGGTCATTGTTCCAGTCGTAATATCCGTTGTCCGCACGGACTTCGAACAGGCAGTCATTGATATCCAGTTCTTCCCCCGGTCTGGACTTTTGCAGGATGAAGCGGAACTTATTGGTATCCTTTATCAGGGAGACCGTTTCCGTCTGTTCCTGTCTGCCGGTAAAGCTGACGGCCTGTACCCCGCCATACCAAAGCGGGTTCAGGGCTTTATTGTGCACCAGTGACTCTTCCCGTTTCATTCTTACCGTCAATTCTTCCAGTGTCGTTTTTCCGGCAACCGGTTCCGGCATTTCAAAGTCATCGCTCATTCCCGCCCAGGCGGCTATCCGGTATTCACCGACCGGAAGCGGCAACGGCATACGGTAGCTGCCGCCACCCAGAGTTTCGCCCTGCTCGCTCTTCTTCATGACAAACGTGCCATCCTTGTCGAATACAAACACGTCGACACGATTCACTTGCGATGCAAAAGCGTCGGAAAACTCCATGTTATAGTCATACCGGAAACGGACATACAGCCGGCATTCCGGCAGGGTCTCATCAATGGATGTGCAGGAAAAGAGTACAAGCAATAACAACAGGCAACTTCCATAACCCATCCGACGGACGGCACCCTCTGTTTTCATTATCTTTCTCATAATCTATGGTTCTATTTATTTTTTCTAATTTCTCTATATAGTGTGGAAAAGCGGCTTCGCGCGCTTTTCTCGGAATAATCTGCTTTGGTGGACAAGCCGCAAAACTTGTCTGTATGGCAAGACCTGTTTTATATCTGTTTCTTTTAAAATCAAGGTCTTGATTCACGGAAATAAGCCTCCGCCGGCTGGATAAAAACGAAAAGAAAGAAAAAAGAAGGCGCCACAAGACAAGCCTGCGCCGTATCATAACGCCTTCTTATAATTTTAATTGTTATTTTAGCCCGATATATCAGTCATTACAAATCCACTCCCTGGCTCCAGGTAGTCCATGGATTTACCGTAATTTCTACAGAGAGATATGCTTCCTTGTCATCATCGTCCTCACCCGGGTCTTTCGGGTCAGTAGGATTTGTGGTGTCAGGAAGCCAGGGAGTACCCGGTTGCTTCACGCTGTTGATAGTCAGTGTGTACCAGTTGTTGCGTACGACACCGTATTTGCCAAGCGCCATCGTTGCGGTGATAGCGTCGTCATGACGGATGAGGATGTTATAGTAGCATACGCCTTTTTGGAAGTATTCCACACCTACGGTTTCACCGGCTGCCGCATCGGGTTTGGAGTATTCGCCACCGCTCTTAAGGCCGTCCAGTTCAGTGATAGTAATAGAGGCGAAATCAGCACCGACAGCCTTGCCTTGTGCAGTGGCGGCTTTGGCTATACGTGCATAGAACTGGTCACAAAGAGTGATTACCTGTGTTTGTGCCGCATTGGCTGCAGTACCAGCAGCTTTCGCTGTATTATATACTGCCTGCAAATCAGCCAATGTCTTGTAAGTGACACCCAAAAGGCGGAACCAGCTTTCGCCCACAGTAAATGAGCCAGGAGTGTAAACCGCACTTGCTACGGCAGACGTAGTCTGTGCCTGGGTTTGCGCGTCGGCAGCCATTGTGTTCTCAAGACAGTATTTGCTGTCTGCCATAGCCGAGAAGTCAGCAGGCAAAGTACCGTCGTCAGCTACTTTCAGGTAGTTGAACTGCGACACATCGAATCCTGCAAGTTCGTAGTTCGGGTCTATTCTGTAATCCGCACCTGTAGAACCTCCGGCAGGCATTACGATTTCAGAATACGGGAACATGCTCTTGTTGGTGATATTCAATGCCCAGTCACCGAATGTACAGGTCACTCCGGCGGGAACCTTGAGGCCGTCCGGATTTGTTCCTAAAGAAACTTTAGCAACGACACGGTCTACATAAATCATTGAACGGTCAGCTTGGGCTTCGGATATCGCGGTAGCAACGTCAGGGATAGTCGTTCCGTCAACCACCTTTACATTGGCTGTCACCAATGCCCCGTTGGCCGGGTTCGCATTGTCGCCGGCATTAATCATCATAAAGTTGTCCTTTGACGTTCCAGTCACTTCGTCAAGCGTCTGCTCCACAGCACCGTTGATGGCAGACCAGGAAGCGGAAGCCACACAGGCTGTCTTGAACTTGTCGCTCGGATTGACTACTGCCAGCACTTTGGCGGTAGCGGAAGGTACTTTGAATGCCTTTCCGTCATATCCTGCCTTATTAGCACCGCCTACATTCAGGATATAGTCGGTTGTAGCCAATGTCTTTGTTTCCAGACAAACGTCCGACGCGTCAAACAACGCGAGAAGCACTTCCTTTACGTTCTGCTCGTCCGCTGTCCCATGATGTTCTCCCGGAGCACGTGTTCCTGTACTTTTAGGCATTGCCACAGACACGGACATATAAGCCTCCCTACCGTCTACCGGCAACTGGTTTTGTCCGCCGGTTGCCATCTCTTCATCATTACTACATGCTGCCATCGCCAGTCCGACAAACAGCGTTAAAAAAGATTTGTCCAATTTCATTGTTTTAAAATTTAATTAATACTAAAATGTTAATTACTAAGTTTATGTTTCAGATTGTATGTTTCAGATTATATTATCCAAATTGTATTATTCAGCCTTTATCTCTTCCAGACGTTTCAGGTACACCCGCATAGCGTCGTAATCTCCCGTTTCCCAAGCCACGATAGCGGCGTTGTTGTTAGCTATCCTGTCACCCGGAAAGCGGGCGGCAATCATCCGGATAATCCTGTTGTATTCGTCCGAACCTTTGCCGTAGCTGACTGCGACCTGATACATTTCGTTATGGTTCATTTCCGCCGTCAATAGCCTTTATCTTCGCGTCGCGCGCGTCCGGTTCGGGAGTCTGCCCGATAATGTCGAGCACTTTCTGCATATAGGAAGGACGGTATTCGCGCAGCCATGCAGCCAGCCCTTCCCAGTTCTCCGGCACCGAACGGCATTCCATCATGCTGTCGTCCAGCTGATAGGCATGTTTCAGGTTTTGTTCCAACGCTTTCGCGCGTTGTTCGGAAAGGCGCGCGTTGGCGGCATAGCTGCCTTCCGGTGACGAGTAGCCCACTATCTCAATCCGGGCAATGCGATAATTATTGTCTTCACGGATGGAATCAATGGACGAATAGATTTTAGCCAGCTCGACAGGGTTGTTCATATAATCGGCAAGCAATGCCGACTGGTTCACCTTAAAATTAAGATATGCGCTGCGGGTGAAGGAACGGCGTTTCTCCTCTGCCTGTGCCACCATTATTTGCAGATTCGGGCGTTCCACCTCCTCTTTGAATAGAGGAAGTTCGGCAACGGGGGCATTACCCAGCGCTTCCCCGCAACCTGCGCATCCCTGCAGTTCACGGAATATCTCGACACGTGCCCCAGACATCCACTCCTGTGCCGGGACTGTTTCGTTATATTCCAGCAGCATATCCCGTTTCCTGTTAAAACGAATCATTTCCTGTCCCTCTCCCGCTGCCGGTTCTTTGCCATGCTCCTTGCCGTACAGACGTTCTTTCCGCTTGTTCATGCGATAACGGTTTCTGCCTGCAATGCAGACTGAAGGCAGGGCGAGCGTATCGCTTTCCGACCGGCTGATTATCAAGGGAGTGATTACCATCTGCCGGCGCGAGGGAAGACGCAGCGTGCTGCAATCCATACTGAATGACACTTCCACTTTGTCGTCGCTTATTTTCCGGGCAACGGTCTGTCCGATATTTATCTCCTGGGCATGGGCGGAAAATGCGCCCAGCACTCCCAAGGCCACGTATATACAGATTCTTTTCATCATTTGCCTATTTTATTATGTATATGATACTCACGGCAGCCTTTGTCGGGCCGAAGTAGTTTTTCTTCTCACTTTTCTGAACGGTGCCGCATGTGGCACAGGGATATTTGGAGTGGTCCAGCCGCGCATAGCCGACTCCAAGCACAGCCTCCAGACTCCAGCGGCTGCCGAGCAGCCACTGGTAACCGTAGGATATTCCGCCGCCCCACAAATGTCCCTGATAGCGGTGGCGCTCCATGTTATCACTCAAAAATGACATTCCGCCCACATTGTATTTGGCGTAATGTCCGTGCAGACCCAGAAAATGACCGTTGAATTTCTCACATAGCCAGTAGCGAAGTTCCGGCTGCACGCCCCAGTGGCGCAGGCGCGTTTCATCATCAAACTTCCAGGGGTTATAATTTCCGGATAAGTCGAGAGACCATTTCTTGCCCAGGCCTATTTCCAGCCCCAGGTTCATTGTAGTAGTAGCGTCATAAAGCAAATTGGTCTTTACCGCAACCTTTTGGGCGTAAGAGTTGGCCGTATTGCAAAGGAGTACTCCCAAGACACCGATTAAACATAGATATTTCTTCATGTCATCTTATTATTTATTGTTGCTTTTCTTGCATCTCTATTCCGTAATAGAGATGCATAAAAAGAATACAAACAATAAAAACCTAATTACCAATGATTTATATCACACAAAACACCCATATAACGTTTCAGTATTATGAGAAAATGAATCATAGCAAACAAAACAGAAAATAATATTCTGATATATAATTCATTAAAAATACAGATACTGAAACAATTGTGAAACAAACAGATAGGTAACAGACCAAACAATCAAAACAGTTATTGCCATGGAAACAAAACTTATGAAAAGCGAATTGCTGTACATCGAAGAACACCTGTCATGCCAAAACTACATGACAACGATTGAAACCGGATTCAAGTATCTTGAGTTTGATAAGAACACAGAATTTGAGGAAGACACTACAAGTAAGAATTATCTTCTATTCTTCCTGAAAGGTGATTTCACCATAACTTGCAACCAGTTCCACAACAGACTGTTTCATGCCGGAGAGATGATACTCATCCCACGTTCTTCCCGGCTGAAGGGAATTGGAGAAAACGGTTCAAGCCTGCTCTCCATGTTTTTCGATATGCCCGAAGGAAACTGTGACAAGCTCATATTGCAATCTTTATCAGACCTTTGCGACAACATTGAATATGACTTTTCACCGATTAGAATACACTACCCGCTGACACCATTCCTCGAAGTGCTGACCCACTGTATCAAGAACGGAATGAATTGCGCTCACCTGCACACCCTGATGCAACGGGAATTCTTCTTTCTCCTGCGCGGATTTTATGAAAAACAGGAGATTGCAACCCTGCTTCATCCTATCATCGGAAAAGAAATGGACTTCAAGGATTTTGTCATGCGCAACCATACCAAAGTGGATAATATAGAACAGCTCATTTCACTATCAAACCTAGGAAGAAGCCGTTTTTTCTCCAAATTCACCGAGGTGTTCGGAATGACTGCCAAACAATGGATGCTGAAACAAAAGAACCAAAGGATACTCGAAAAAATGACCGAACCGGGAGTATGTATAAAAGACGCCGTTGAAGAATTGGGATTTGATTCGCAGAGTAACTTCAACCGTCACTGCAAACTATATTTCGGATGTACCGCCAAACAGTTAATGGAACGCTGCCAGACCGAAAACAACCCTATTTATGAGGATAACCACGCGACGTGTACAAAATGAATAAAAATATGTACTTTATGATAATTCCTATTATAAATAAACTTACTTTGCAGCGTGAAACAGTTCAAAACAACAAGGAGATTTTAATATAATCTCTATTACGGAATAGATTACAATACCGCAAAGATAAATAAAAATATTATATCTTCTAATTTTCAACGGATTATATTACAAATTTTCATTTCACTTGGATAAATTTGTAACCATGCTGTTCACCTGATTAAGCATGGATACATCGAAATCTTTCAAATAGACGCGTGTCATTTCTTCCGAAGTGTGCCCTAGTCCGGCACTAATCACAGAAATTGGTGCTCCATAGTCACGGGCAAGGGTAGCCCAGGTATGGCGTGCCGTGTATGTCGTTAACGGTACTTTAATATCAGCTACAACAGCGATTTTCTTCAAATGGCGGTTGATACGCCCTAACGCCAGACGGTATTTTTGGTATCCCGAAGCATATTCACCGCTGATGATCGGAAAAAGATACTCATTCTCCGTCTTGTATTTATCCATCAAGCCCTGCATCTGTGGAGTCACCGCTATACGAATCAACTGTTTCGACTTATGACGGGAATAGGTCAATACACCATTGCAAATATCGGCCTTCTTCAAAAGGACAATATCAACAAAGGCCATTCCCTGCGCATAAAAACTGAACAGATACAAATCGCGGGCAAATTCCAACTCCGGTTCATTCTCCAAATTCAAATCCGCCAGATTCTGCATATCCGTCCGCGACAAAGCACGCTTCACCGTTTTCGCCGAACGGGTCTGCGCCTTCGCAAACGGATATTCGCCACGGGGATGATAGCCGTCCACTACCGCCTGGTTATACAAAGAGCGCAAGTTGCGCAGATAATAACTTACTGTATTGCCGGAAGCACCATTACTATACAGAAAATCCCCGTATCTCCTGACGAACGCCAAATCGACCTCCGACATCCGCACATCAGAGCGACCTATAAATTTTGCCAACGACGAGCGGGTGCTCTTGTAGGCCGCAGCCATTCCCACTTTCTTCTGTTCCTGCTTACGCTCAATCTGCGCATTGATATATCGCAATAAATAAAACGGTGGTTTTCCTGTACCAAAAGCATTTTGAACCAGAATATCCTCCACTGTAAATTCTTCTCTTGTCCGCTCAAGCTGCCTGATCCGTGTATCAATCCGATTCCGCATCTTCCGCAGCTCTCGGTTCATTTTCACGACCTCTGTAGCCGTAAAAGTAGAACCTACGCCATTCATAATCTTCCCTTCCAGCTCGTCAAACACCTCCTCTTTCACCCGGTAGCCTGTATACAGTAACTTTTTTCTCCGATTGTGTATCACCTGAAATACTAAAGGATAACTGCCATTATTCAATATCCTGCTCTTGTTCAGCATAAGTTTCACTGATGTTATCATATCTTGCTTTTTTTGTTTGAGACGTAAAAGTACGAAGTTCACCTTACTTATCAGAACTATTTTTCCGCCTGTTACGCAAGAAACAAGAAATGGAATAAAAAGTTTTTCCACTTTAAGAATAGTTATCTGATAAATATAGTTAAAACACACGTTCTAGCAATTAGTATATTTTTATTACATATTTCCAATATACATACGCATAAATTAGATATGTATACCATTTATGATATTTCATTACATAATATAAAGATTACCGCTATTCTTCCTTTTGAAAAATCAGAATATTAGGCATAGCTTTGCACTATGGATTTTAGGGAGCTGTCCGTTCCTTTAAAAGGAAGAGGTCATTCCTCGGTGTGCAACGGGTCGTTCCTTTTAAAGGAACGGCCCGTTGGTTTTAAAGGAAAAACCGGCATTTGTAACCATTTGAATTTCAACTTCTTACCGAATCAGAAATCCGTCCCCGTAACCCATGGGATTTTTTCCAACAAACACGGCGGAATCTGCTGCACGAAGCGGCAATCAGTATACAACAAATTTCAACAATTCAAAATTCAAATCCCATGGTTACAGTCACGTTTGCCATTAAGCCATATCTGGCGAGGTATATGTATGTCCGGTACGGACAAAGTTTAGAACTTCTATCCCATAACAATCCACCGTCAAGGCTCCCCATTCCAATCCACCTCTCCCACCTCACTCCCATTTATCACTTCTTACATCAATTATCCGTTCCTCATCCGCAAGGAGTCTCCTGGAAAGAGACTGGAAATATCTGTTTTGTTCTTCCTAGCCCAAGGCAGGGCAAGAATCCCGAAGTTTATAATTATTTCGGCCAGGACAGTATCTTTATTATCGAAAAGGAAATTGAGGTGGAAATGAAAGCGGAGCTTTATTCATTCCTGTTGGAGAATAAGTTCAAAAATGGGGTGATGTATATAAAGTCGATGCATGAGTTTGTGGTAAAGTATGATATGGCGGAGTCGGTGGAAGAGGAAAGTTTGATGAGAGGGTTTCAAAAAAGAACGATATTTCATTCATTTTAAAGGTGGACTATATAAAATGCTGGGTATTGCCCAGCATAGTGAGACACTTGAGGAGATGGTTGTTTATCAGGCATTATATGGTAAGCATGAAATATGGGTCCGTCCTAAAACTATGTTTTTTGATAAGATAGTACGAAATGGTATTAAAATAGATCGTTTTAAAGAAATAACAGAAAAAGAAATATATGCCTATTACCCAGAAAGAAAAGAAATATCTGAAGAATAAACACAAAGGTGGGAAAAATAATAGCAAAGGAGCTATCTATGAAAGCTACTACGCAACTTACCAAATTGTTTCATTTATGAATCAATATATTACCCAATTAAGTAACGTCCACCTAACGACACAACTACATGACGCCTTTGTTGATGATCTTTTTATTGAAGAACCTAATGCTCATAAAACCTATCATCAACTAAAAGATGTGAAAGATTTAACATGGGAAACTAGTAAGTTAAAATATGATTTTAAAAGACAAACAGAGATTTCGTCAGAAAGAAACGAGAAGTTCAAACTGAAACTAATTTATTCAAATCCTAATAGTTCAGTATCTACTGTTCCTTCTGAAATTAGTTCGTATACAACATCAGAATATTTTCCTTCTTGTTCTAGTATCAACCAATTAATTCTATCACATCCTATATTTAAGGAAGCAATCCAGCAAATAACAGTATCACAACAAGCAGAAAATGATGAATTATTTGGAATTGCAGCTGCTATTTTAGGAGCATGGAATTCTGTTGAACAAGAAAGTGTATCTCTACAACAGATTTTGGATATTGTACATTCAATAGGTAAAGGGTATGTGAACATAAAAACATATCCAAACGTTGAAATATCAGAAGAATGCAAGATTCTCCTAAATCAGTTTGGAATCAGTTTTCTTGAAAAAGGGACTACTGTATACTGGAACTATCACAACATGAATGGAGAGGTTGTCTGGACAAGCGAAATTGAACAAAAGTTACAGAAAGCCAATCCTGCAAATATTTGGGATTTAATGGAATTATTAAGTTGAAATAGAATGAATATGAGAACTTATACCAATATAACATACGAAAAGAACAGAGATATTATTCAATTGATGCATATCTTATCCAATCCCAATACCTCAATTGAAATTTATCGTAATACCTTCTACAAACTAGGCAAAGCACTAGGAACTTTGCTGGATGAAAAGAAACATAGCAGGTATGGAAATACCATGCTGGCATGTGCATCAGAAGATGCTGACTGGTTGGCACAAGGTGTTTTAAGCTCTATTTCACAGAAAAATGTTGCATTAGCCGTTTTTTGGAATCAGAGAATCACTTTGGATGAAACAACAAAATTGGAATATAGTCCGATTGTAAAATCTTATATAGAGCCGATTGAAGAGTGTCAAACTCTAATTGTTGTAAAATCAATTATAAGCAGTTCCTGTGTGGTAAAAACACAACTAACCAGATTGGTGGAAAAAATGAACCCGCTTAATATTTATATATTATCTCCAGTAATGTATAAGGATGCTCAAAAGAACTTGCAAAAAGAGTTTCCTGAATCTATAAGCAATAAATTCGAATTTCTGACATTTGCTATCGATACATCCAAAGATGCGCAAGGAAGTGTATTACCCGGAGTTGGTGGAATGATATACCCCAAACTCGGATTAGGTGATATATATGAAAAAAATAGATATATACCCAATCTTGTCAAGGAACGAATGGCGCTATAACAGAACAGGAGCTACTTATAAGAATTATTTGCGTAGATCAGATGACAGCCAGACTACATATCATCGTAAGCCCACCTTATCATGAATGACTTCATATAGTGAATTCATGCTTCTATACTCGAAACCTATCATCAACTCTATAATAAAAAAACACTCTCATTAAGGTAAACAATTCATCTATGCATTTTAGACAAATTTATTCGCATGTTTGAAGATTATCTTATAACTTTGCAATATTAAATGACTAATGCTATAGAATCGCATCATCAACCTTATATATCACTACAAATATAATATGATACAGAAGGTAATATAAATGCATATAGAATATTATACTTAGAAAAAACAGATATGGCATATACTTTTAATTTTATAGATTTGTTTGCTGGCGCAGGTGGCTTGTCTGAAGGATTTATCCGGGCCGGGTTTACTCCTATTGCCCATATCGAAATGAATAAATATGCTTGTGATACTCTACGTTCAAGAATGGCTTACCATTACCTAAAACAGCATAACAGACTTGAAGAATATATTAAGTATCTAAAAGAAAAACAAGAAGGAGAAAGCGGACAAAAGCTCTGGGAAAAAGTTCCCGACGAGGTTATCGACTCGGTTATCAATGAAGAAATATCGGACGAAACATTAGCCGACATTTTCATAAAGGTTGATAAATTAAAAGGTAATAAGCAAGTAGATTTTATCATTGGTGGGCCTCCTTGTCAAGCCTATTCAATTGTTGGACGCGCCCGTGATCCTAAAAACATGAAAAAAGATCCACGAAACTTCTTATATAAATACTATTTACAATTTCTAAAACGATATGAACCTAAAATGTTTGTATTCGAAAATGTTCCAGGCATTTTATCTGCACAAAATGGAATTCATTTAGAAAACATCTTGAAAGGTATAGACAAAGCAGGATATAAAATAGAACTGAAAAAATTGAAGGCATCCGATTACGGAGTTCTCCAGAATCGTGAAAGAGTTATTATTGTAGGATGGAGAAAAGAATTAAATTTAAAATATCCAGAATTAGAAAAAGAAGAAAATCCATATAAGATTTTACCCGATTTATTTTCTGATTTACCCGAAAGACAGCAAGGAGAAGGTAGTTTAACAGATATCGTTCAATATGTAGCTCCGGCTACAGGATATTTACAACAATCTAAAGTCCGTAATAGCTTAGATTTCACTACGCAGCATATTGCCAGGCCCCATAATCTTATTGATCTGGAAATTTACAAACGAGCAATAAAATTATGGTTAGAAAAAAAAGCACGACTTAATTATGCTGATTTACCTCCTGAATTACAAAAGCATAATAATAAACAAGCCTTTCTTAATCGCTTTCAAGTAGTTAACCATGAGGGGTGTTGTCATACCGTTGTTGCACATATTGCAATGGACGGACATTATTACATTTATCCGTCACTAAAACAAATACGTTCAATTACTGTTCGGGAAGCTGCACGAATACAATCGTTTCCTGATGATTATTATTTTGAGGGGAGTAGAACAGCTGCTTTCAAACAAATAGGCAATGCAGTCCCAGTAATTTTAGCAGAAAAAATTGCTAATAAAATTAAAGAGCAATTTACTTATGAACTATAATATTACAGATACTACAGTAGCAGAGCCATGTGCCTCCTCAATGATACTTACCTTTCGGGCAATCGGCTACAATTTGGAAGCAGCAGTTGCTGATATTATAGACAATTCCATTTCAGCAAATGCCCAAAACATATGGTTTAATTCCGAATGGCAAGGTGGTAATTCTTTCATTACAATATTAGATGATGGTTGTGGAATGAATCATGAAGAACTTGTACAAGCAATGAAGCCTGGTGCAAAAAATCCAATGGATGAACGATCAGAAAAAGACTTAGGACGTTTCGGTCTGGGATTGAAAACAGCTTCATTTTCACAATGCCAAAAATTAATTGTTCTTAGCAAAAAAGCAGGTTTTGCTCCTATTTATTGGATTTGGGATTTGAATTATGTAAATCAAACGAATAAATGGGAACTTATTCGCTATCCAATTCCAGACATATTTTTACACGCACTTGATGAATTAAAATCCGGCACCCTTGTCATATGGACAGATTTAGACCGTATCATTCCTACAAACACATTAAATTCTAATGAAATTGCAAAAGGCAAGTTTTTAGAGCAAATGGAAAAAGTCAGACAGCACTTGTCTATGACTTTTCATAGATTCATAGAAGAAAAGAATATAAAACTCTTTTGTTGGGGGCATGAGATTAAGCCATGGAATCCTTTTCTATTAACAGAAAAAGCTACGCAAGCATTTCCTGAAGAGCATTTCAATGAAGCCAAAATGAAAGGATATGTTCTACCACATAAATGTCACCTTACAGAAGAAATATACAAAACAGCCGAAGGTATAAACGGATGGACTAACCAACAAGGATTTTATGTATATCGTGGCAAGCGACTCATATTAGCAGGGGATTGGTTAGGACTTTTCCGTAAAGAAGAACATTACAAATTAGTACGTATTCAAATTGACCTGCCCAACAAATTAGACACAGATTGGCAAATTGACATAAAAAAATCGACAGCGCGTCCACCATTTACATGCCGAGAACAAATAAAAAAATACGCTCTTGAAGTCCGTAATCGTGGTGTAGAAGTTTTTCGGCATAGAGGTAAAATTCTTACAATAAGGAAACAGCAAGAATTTCAACCACTTTGGCTCGAAAAAAAGCAAGGAAAGAAATACTCATTCATTATCAATCGAGATCATCTAATGATTGCCGAATTCAAACGATTAGCAAAAATAGAACCAGATAAAGCTATAGAATATCTTTTACGTTTTGTGGAAGAAACCATACCGACCAAATCTGTCTTCATTCGTGAATCGGAACAAGGCGTAAATACAGAGCCATTTGAGGAAACAAATTTAGAAGTCGTAAAACTCATGATTAAACAAATTTATAAAACTCAAATAGCCACAGGCAAGAATGTTGAGCAAGTTAAACTTATACTTGCCAGCATGGAACCATTTAATAATTTTCCTGAACTCATAGAAATTGTAGACTCATATGAATGAAAGTGCAAAAAAATATTGTGAGAATTGTTTAAGCAAACAGATTATTATCCATGCAGAAACAATAAACAAAATTATCGAACAGTGCTTAATTGAATTCCCTTCAACAAATACACAACAATTAAAAGAGTATTTGTATCAATATTGCCAAGAAAAAGCATTTAAAAACTCCCGTGCTAACATTGGCGAAAAGTCAAGTGCAACTGATGAAGAAATTAACATTGCCATAGAAAGAAGTGCTATGTGTTATCCGACAATAGATAAAAAGCAACTGCATATTGAATTATTGAAGTTGTATAATGTCAGACAAGAAGAATACAAAATGCTTTTTGACAATGAACGAAATACCCCATGGCTACTAGATTTTAAAGCAAATCATCAAAATAGTGATTGGAAATTTTGGAACAGATATATTACCTATCTACAAAATAGTAAAAATTTTGCTCCTAAAGTTATTAATGAAATAGATCGTCTTACCGATGACATTTTGGACAAGCTTTACGATCCAACGATTCATAATGTAAAAGGTATAGACAAAAAAGGACTTGTAGTCGGACAAGTACAATCTGGCAAAACTGCTAATTACACAGGACTGATATGCAAAGCAGCTGATGCAGGTTTTAATCTTATCATCGTTTTAGCAGGTATGCACAACAATCTACGCAGCCAAACACAACACCGATTAAGATGAAGACTTTTTAGGATTTGATACAGCACACGAAAGAGCATGGCAAACAAACGGTACAAACAGAATTGGTGTTGGTGTATTAGACAATAATAATACAGCCATTTCCATAACCACAATAAAATCTGATTTTAAAAAGTCATTGGCTGACAGTTTGGGAATTAGTTTTGATATTCAAACTCCATTGTTACTTGTTGTAAAGAAAAATACAACTGTACTAAAACGTCTTAATACTTGGTTGCTTTCACAAACGCAAGAAATTAACGGTGAAAAAAGAATCACAAATAAATCTTTACTTATAATCGATGACGAGGCCGATAACGCCTCAATCAACACCAAAAAAGCAGATGAAGCACCAACAGCAATCAATGGATGGATACGAAAAATCGCCGGACATTTCTATCGCTTTGGATATGTTGGCTACACAGCCACCCCATTTGCCAACATCTTTATTCCACTTGACAAAGATGACCTATTCCCGCGGGATTTTATTATAAATCTACCTGCACCAAGTAATTATATAGGCGCTGAAAAGATTTTTGGAACCTCATTAGAAGTAAATGATACAAACGACGATTTATTACCTATTGTTCGTAAAATAAATGATTATCAAAGCTTTTTTCCCGATAGTCATAAGAAAGATGATGAACCACCAACATCACTACCTATATCATTACAAACAGCTATAAAGTGTTTTATTGTAACTTGCGCCATTCGCATTGCACGAGGACAAGCAGACAAACACAATTCAATGCTCATTCATGTTTCCCGTTATTTAAATTGGCAAAATTCACTTAAAGAAATTATTAATAATTTATTTCTATACTACAAACGAGGTATTGAACAAGAAGACAAAGGCGTCCTAAAACAATTTCGAGATATTTTTGAAGTTGATACGGAAAACTATATTTCATATTGTACTACAACACAGAATATACTAAACTCTTCGTTTAAAGACATTGACAGCAAAATAAAAATACATAGTTGGGAAGATATAAAACCTAACTTGTATAAAGCTGTACAGAAAATCAAAATAATGTCAATCAACGGTCAATCTGCTGACACCTTGGAGTATTACGAAAATGAAAAAACAGGAATTTCAGTAATAGCCATTGGTGGTGACAAACTTTCTCGAGGATTAACTTTGGAAGGACTATCAGTAAGCTACTTTTTACGCGCCTCAAAAATGTACGACACTCTCATGCAAATGGGACGTTGGTTTGGCTATCGTCCCGGATATGTTGATTTATGCCGTTTATTCACAAGCAGTGAGCTCAACGAATGGTTCAGACACATTACAATGGCAAGTGAAGATTTACGAGAGGAATTTGACGCAATGTGGAATGCAAAAGCTACACCAGAAAAATATGCTTTGAAAGTACGTACTCATCCAGGCCAATTACAAATTACAGCAATCACAAAAATGCGCAATGTAGATAGAATACAAGTATCATGGTCTGGCCGTTTAGTTGAAACTTATCAACTTCCAACCGACAAAGGGGTAATCCACAAGAACCTAGTCGCAACACAAGATTTCCTTTCAAAGTTGGGAATTCCTCTTATAAAAGGCAGCAATGACTATCTCTGGTTAAAAGTCTCTCCCATAGATGTTCTAAAATTCTTTTCAGAGTTTACAGTCCCCCCACAACTTACTAAAGTAGATTTAACATTAATCAGCAATTTTATTCGCAAACTCAATCAAGCTGGGGAACTCGGAGCATGGAGTGTTGCTTTAATGAACAAGGCCAACGCATCAAAACATTTTACAGTATCAAATAAAGTCAGTGCAGGTTGTTTTATTCGAAACACAGCAGGAGACACCGAGACTTATATAATTAAGAAGAATCATATTATCGGAAAGCAAACAGATGAATTCATTGATTTGGATAATGCCGATTTATCTGATGCTTGGCTCGCATCAAAACAAGACAAAGACTGGAAAAAGAACTATCCAAAACCTAAACTTGTTCGAGAATTATCCCGTGATGTAAATAATCCATTATTGATTATCTATCCGCTTGATCCTTTAGGTGCAAATCCAAAAGATGAAAATAGTATAACTATTTTTCAGGAAAACGATGATGTAATAATTGGTTTTGCTATTGTTTTTCCCAAAAGTAATACACAGCATACTGTAGAATTTGCGATAAATACCTCTTTAGCAAATGAATATTATCAATCTGAAATTGATTTTGATGATAACAATGATAACTTAGAAGACAATGAATAATATATTGGAAATATGGGAGAATATTGAACAATCCAACGAAATCGGATTGTTAAAGCGATTATATACAAATGATTCTGAATTATTTATTTATGCTATTTTTCAAAATCCAGAAAGACATTGTGGAATTGCTTTATCATTCAATGAACATACACATATTGATATTTCCTCTTTCTCTAATTTGCGTGATCTACAAATTGTCTTAATGCATGATAAATCATTCCCATGCAACAAGCTACTTATCATAAAGTTATTACATTACCAAAGCCGCGATATTTTCGCAGTCATGTGTGAAAATATGATACAATCAGTTTTATCATTACATTCTGAAAAACAAATCGCAAAAACGATCATTAATCAATTAGAAAAATGGCAAGCACTTTTCGAAAAGTTGAAAGGTGAAGGTTTAACATCATCAGAGCAACAAGGGCTTTATGGTGAATTACATTTTTTACAAAAGATTATCATCAGGCAAAACGCTATTGCAGCTCTCAACGCTTGGGTAGGGACAGATAAGGAAATACGCGACTTTCAGTACAATGACTGGGCGATTGAAGTAAAAACCACATCTGGCAACAATCATCAGAAAGTTAATATTAGCAATGAAAGACAATTAGACGAGACATTATTAAGAAATTTATTTCTATTTCACTTATCAGTTGAAGTAGCCAAAAAGAACGGTGAAAGTCTAAATAGTAAAATCGATACTATTAGAAAGGTGTTGCAAGACAATATTTCTGCCCAAAACTTATTTAACAATAAACTTCTAGAAGCAGGATACTTTGATAGACATAAGTACCTATATGAAGAAAAATGTTATCAAATTCGCAATGAAAACTACTACAAAATAGACGGAGATTTTCCACGTATCAAAGAACAAGAGATCCGTAATGGCATAGGTGATATCAAGTATTCAATTATACTTTCACAATGCATGGATTATTTAATTTCTGAAAATACTGTATTTGACAAAATAAGTATCTTATGAGCGAAATAAATAAATACTACTTATCCTTATTACAAGAGATTCGAACAATGCAAGACACTGCTGAAAATGGAGCAAGCCAAGAGCAGCTATTTACACAGATTGCATTAGAAATGCTTGCAGAAGCTGGTGAAACCGAAAATGCCACATTTGCATATGATGAGAAAGAACTAGGAACTAAAGGGCAACACAAAATTAATGGTTATGCAATGTCTGACAATTATGAAACGATAGATTTATTTATTTCTATTTTTCAGAATACAGAAGTACCACAAAAAATTACAAAAGAAGAAATAGATAGAGCGGCCAAACGCATTACAAACTTTTTCCGAAAAGCATTTTACAATGAATATGCTAAAGATATTGATGAATCATCACCTATTTTTCAATTTGCATATGATTTAGCTAAACTTCCAGAAATAAGAGAAACACTTGTACGGGTCAATGCAATAATTCTCACCAACGGTACCTACAACGGCGATATCCCTAAACAAGAAAAGGTTGCCGGACAAGACATTTATTACAATATCTTTGATATTAACCGCTTATACGCGATATCTGAAAAATCTCATATATCTATTGAACTGGATTTTGATGAACAGCAAATCAAAATTCCTTGTTTGAAAGCTCCTATTGATAATAGTGATTATGAATCATACATTGCTATAATGCCAGGACAAGGATTAGCAATGCTATACAAACAATTTGGTGCTCGATTATTAGAACAAAATGTACGTTCCTTTCTACAATTCACTGGAAAAATAAACAGAGGAATACGAAAAACCATTAACGAAGAATCACATATGTTCTTAGCTTATAATAATGGAATCTCTGCAACAGCTGACAACATAGAACTTGACGAGACTGGGCATTATGTAAAAAGAATCAGCAACTTACAAATTGTAAATGGTGGGCAAACAACCGCCTCCATTTATCATACTTGGGATAAAGACAAAGCTGACATTTCAAATATTTTCGTACAAATGAAAATATCTGTCATCAAAAAAGCTGATTCTTACAGTGAGATTGTATCGCGTATTTCCCAATATGCCAATACTCAAAACAAAGTTAATAATGCAGATTTTTCGGCCAATAATCCAATACTTATTGAATTGGAAAAAATATCACGCCGTTCATTCTCGCCCATTACTCCACAACGTAATATTCCAACAATCTGGTTTTTTGAACGAGCTAATGGACAATATAAAAACATGCGCTTACGTGATGGATTTACCCCTTCCCGAGCTAAACAATTTGATTTAAAATATCCCAAGAAGCAGATGTTCAAAAAGACAGATTTAGCAAAATTCGTCAATTCTTATGGGGAAATTCAAGAAGGCAAAAAACTAACTATCGGTCCACATATTGTTGTTCGCGGAAATGAAAAGAATTATGCCCAATTCATAAACTACAACTTGCCTAAAAAAGTTACAGGAATATATTTTGAAGATGTCATTGCCAAATTTATATTATTTCGGGAAGCAGAGAAACTGTATGGCATCAAACCCAATAACATTGGTGAAATGCGTAATGCAGTTGTACCATATGCTATTTCACTGTTTGGTTACCTCACTGATTATAAGCTTAATTTAGAAAAAATATGGAAAAATCAAAAGATCTCTGATGAGTTGTCAGCAGCACTCTATTCATTAATGAAACAACTTAATGAATTCATTTTGCATAACTCACCAAGTTCCCATTATATTGAATGGGCAAAAAAAGAAGATTGTTGGGAAACTATAAAACAACAACAATGGAATATTGATATTAATAGTATTAAGGCTGATTTTGCAACAGATGAACAACTAAAAAAACGTAAGTCAGCCGCTGACAATTTAGATATTGATTCAATTCAAAAAGAATATGAAACTGCATTATTGCGTTCAATTCCATACGCTCTCTGGAAAAAAATTGAAGAATGGGGAAAAGATACAGGCTATCTAACCACGAGTCAACAATCTTTCGCGGGTTTTGATATGGCAAATACTATAAAATTCAATAGAAAAATTACAGATAATAATCGTAAGAAAGCTATGACTATTTACGAAATTGTTTGTACGAATAATATTGAGCTGCTTGCAGAAGCTGATGAACTCACAGAGGAGCAAAAAACAGACCTGTCAACAACTGTAAAAGACAGTACAAGTGCAGACCACGGAATAACCATTGAGTTAATACAAAAAATGGTTGCTTGGGATAAACATCGCCGTATTCTTAAAGATTGGCAATGGAATGTTATGAATGAAATTATTTCAGGAAAAAAAACTTTAAATGATCGTCTAGCATGGGGATGTAAACAAAATCTCAAAACATTAAAACAACACGGTTTCACAGAAGAATAATTTTTCAGACACTGTCCACAATCTTGTGTAAATAGAAAACTATGAGAAGAATCTGCAATGAAGAGTTTATATTCGCGCAGAGTATTTACTCTTCACTATATCCTTTTTCTTCCCCTAATAGTCATTCAAAGAAAAGTTTCTAGACAAGTATAATTTGCATTATAGTTTTCTAATACTATCTTATTCAAAGTATATACTAACCCTTTCAAATTTTGTTCCCGGACTTTACTTTTCAATTGACATTCCCATAACAAGATAACATGCCATCCCATATTTCGGAGTTGCATTCGTTCTTTCAAATCTCGTTCTTTATTCCTTTCTATTTTTTCTTTCCAGAATTCTGTATTGGTCTTCGGCAAAACATAATATTTACACCCTTCATGTCCATGCCAGAAACAGCCATTTACAAAGATCACTGTTCTATACTTTCTTAACACAATATCAGGAGTTCCTGGCAACTTTTTCACATTAACACGAAAACGAATACCTTGGGAAAATAGATATTTCCGCACAAGAATCTCCGGCTTCGTATTTTTACTACGAATATTCGACATACACTTCCGCCGTTGCTCTTTTGTTAAAACATCTACCATACCTCAATAAAATTTAAATGCAAAAGATAAATGATTCCTAATGCAAAGATAAAAATTATCATCCATGAATTATAATATTAAACACAAAGAATGCACTCATTATCTCTTCAATCCCCATACTCTCAAAACAAGCACCGAAATATTTATGGACGCCTTTAACTAAATTCGCGATATTTTCACTACATTCACAGCATGAAATGCAGAATTATACTCAAACTATTAGCAATTCTCTTTTTTACAGGATGTTATAACAGAGAACAGATTTCCCGGCTTGATGAGGCGGAAGCACTGTTACAAAATAAGAGCCATTATAAACATCATCCCAAAGATTTACGCCGCCAATGCAAAACTCTCTATTATTGGGGACGGGTTAAACTGCGCGCAGGAGACAAACCGGGAGCGTTACGTCTTTTCCTAGAAATTGAAGAGAAACTGAAAGATACCAATGAGCCTTATTATGCAGGACTTTTATACAGTCAAATCGGTGAAGTGTATTATGACCAAATGAACTATAGCCGGGCTTATCATTATTTTCGTGAAGCTCGCAATAACTTCCGGCAGACTGATAACACTCGTGAAGAAACAGAGGCAACTCTCGATATGGCAGCCGCAACTTTCAATTCAAAAGATATGGAGAAAGCCATGCGACTCTATTCTGCCGCACTCGATTTGGCTGATGAGCACAAGTACAATAAGTTAGCCAAAGCCAGTCTCACCAATCTTGCTTCTCTCTATGTGGTGTCAGGCAAGAAACAAATTCCTCATGACCTACTGCAACGCATCGAACTCTCTGCCCGGCAAGATACGTTATACGGATACCATACATTAGTAGATGTGAATCTACTAAAAAACCGTATAGACAGCGCACGCTACTATCTGGCACTTGCAGAAACACATTCCACCGATATACGTGACATGGCAGACCTGCAATACACCGCTTATCGGATTGAAGCGCAGGCCAGAAACTTCGAGAAAGCGACAGAGAAGATACACCATTATATCTATCTGACTGACTCGCTGACACGTTCAAATATGCAATTCTCCGCCGGTATGGTGGAACGTGACTATTTCAAGGAACGCTCCAAATTTGCCGAATACCGGATGAAGAACCGTACTACCTGGGAGATTACCATAGCAAGCGTAATTTTTCTAATAATAGGGGTAGCATACTACATCATCCGTCAACGTCTGCGCCTGCAACGCGAACGTACCGACCGCTACCTGCTATTGGCGGAAGAAGCCAACGCCCAATACAAAACCCTGACAGAACACATGGAAGGACAGCGCAATGCAGAAAGCCATTTAAAAGGTTTGATAGCTTCACGATTCGACATCATTGACAAACTGGGAAAGACTTACTATGAACGTGAGAATACCGCATCGCAACAAGCAGCCATGTTCCAAGAAGTGAAACAGATTATCACCGATTTTGCAGAGAACAATGCAATGTTGCAAGAACTGGAACTTATCGTAAATACCTGCCATGATAATGCAATGGAGAAGTTGCGGAATGAATTTTCGTCAATGAAAGAAGCTGACATACGACTGCTTTGTTATATTTTTGTAGGTTTCTCTCCACAAGTAATCAGTTTGTTTATGAAAGATACGGTAGCTAATGTATATGCTCGCAAGTCCCGGCTCAAATCACGTATCAAATCGGCAGAAACGGCCAATAAAGAGTTGTTTTTAGCACTTTTCGGATAGGTGTTAGACCTGTGTTAGAAATCTTAGAATACATCTTTCATAATCCATTGAATATCAATACACTTTAAATCAAATTGTTAGATTTGCGAGATTGCATCACAACCCGAATTTGATGCAATCTTATTACTTTTGCATTCGAAAAATTAGAAAAAAGAAAAGATTATGAAGAATATTGTTATTCTATTAAGCGCCATGCTTTTCATGGTAGCATGCGAAAAAGGAAACGAAGAAATGAAAGAAGCAAAAGTAGTGGTATCCGTTTATGATGAGAATGGAAAAATTGCAACGGGCGTTCCCGTAAAAATGTATAATGAAAAGGACTATAAGGTTTTTGAAAAAGATAATTTAACTTTGCCAACTGCAATCATACAGACAAATGAAAGTGGTATGGCCACCTTTGTACTGCCACGAGAGGAATGGTTTGCAACGCAGTCGCAACGGTTCCTGACATTCGTGGTACAAGAAGGGGGCGGCCCTGACAACTATCAGATATGGTCTTCCGGCAAAACCGTAGAAGCCGGAAAAGCCGTAAAAGTAGAAATACGTTTAACGCCCGCAAAAACAATTTACGCATTAGGAGAGAATATAGACTTAACCGGCCTTAACGTGACAGGCAAGTATGATGACGGGAAACAACGGCCTGTAAAAGTTACCCCGGAACAGATCAGCGGTTTCTCTTCATCCACGCCTGTCGAAAAACAAGAAGTAACCATCACACTGGAAGGAAAACAGAAAAGCTTTTCTGTTCAGGTTTCACCCGTCCGTATAGAAAACGGAGTATTGACGGAAATATTGAAAGGATACAATGAAATCATACTTCCCAATAGCGTGAGATCAATCCCGAAAGCTGCCTTCAGCAACAGCCAAACAGCAAAGGTAGTACTCAATGAAGGACTAAAATCGATTGGAGATATGGCTTTCTTCAATTCGGCCATTCAGGAAATAGTATTTCCATCAAGCCTGGAACAGATGGAGGAAAACATTTTCTACTATTGCCGGAATTTGAAAAAAGCAGATTTAAGCCAAACGAAACTCACCAAACTTCCCGCCAGCACTTTTGTATATGCGGGCGTTGAAGAAGTGCTGCTGCCTGCGACACTAAAAGAAATCGGAGCACAGGCATTCCTTAAGACATCTCAACTGAAAACGATTGAGATTCCGGAAAATGTAAAAACAATCGGATTGGAAACATTCCGGGAAAGTAGCGTTACAACCGTGAAGTTACCGAACGGCGTTACAACCATGGCGCAAAGAGCCTTTTATTACTGCCCGGAATTGGCGGAAGTGACCACCTACGGGAGTACTTTCAATGATGACCCCGAAGCTATGATCCACCCCTATTGTCTTGAAGGATGTCCGAAATTGGCTCGCTTCGAAATACCTGAAAGTATTCGGATATTGGGACAGGGATTACTGGGTGGTAATAGGAAAGTGACCCAATTAACCATTCCGGCAAACGTCACACAGATTAATTTTTCGGCTTTCAATAATACAGGTATTAAAGAAGTAAAGGTAGAAGGGATAACACCTCCGCAGGTATTTGAAAAAGTATGGTACGGATTTCCGGATGATATTACCGTCATTCGTGTTCCTGCCGAGTCTGTGGAAAAATATAAGAACGCAAATGGTTGGAGGGATTTCACAAACAAGATAACAACGTTCTAACAGTTCTCCAGTTTTTCGATTATAATCGAATAAAGTTGGTTTAATATCGACTTTTTCGGTTATAATCGAAACAACTTAAGAAAAACACTATATTTTCGATAATAGCCGGAAAAATCAGTACTATTAGTTTATCTATTTAAATCTCCCCATTCACCCCCAAGCCGAACAGAGCAAAATCGCCCAGACAAGGATCATCCGGAAAGACTGTAGCCAATGCTGCCGTTATCTGACGGGCATTTTTCAGAGAAAAAGTTTCCGTATCCGTCAACTTGAAATAATGTGCTACCCGGCATACATGTGTATCTAAAGGAACAATCAAATCTCTGCGATCAAAACTTTCCCAAATCCCCAAATCGACCTCCGAATCCCGACGAATCATCCAACGCAAAAACATATTCAGTTTCTTTTGAGGACTTTTGGCAGAGACTTCAAGAAATGCACATAACTTTTCCATTGGTATTCCGGGATATAACATCAAAGCTTCCTCCAGACTTTCAAACTGTGTATAAGCCGTATATAATCGCCGAAAGTATCCATAAAAATCAGCATACGACAACATACGATAAAAGCTATTGGTCGCTCCCGAAGGAAAATCCTTCTCCCACTGGCGGGACAATACATATTGATAAGGTAAATCTCCCATTAATCTATGCAGTTCGTCCGCCTTCTTCAATATCTGTTTGCGATTGCCAAAACTCATAATTGCCGTCAACAGACCACTGATTTCAATATCCTGTTTCAACGTATATCGATGAGGGAACTGCACCGGATCACTTATAATAAAGTCTGCGCGATGATACATCTCCGCACACATTAAAAGTTTATTCTTTATATCTTCAGTCATTTCGAGAAAGTATCAAGTATTGAAAGTACAAAAATACATATTCTAGTTGGATTTCCTCTTTAAGTAAATGACGGATTGTATCCCTAATAAAATAACAAACAAATATTCTGCCGTCATATACACAGTCAGAGAAGCATGAAAACATTCACTTAACAGATACAGATAAATCAAATATACAAGAATGGTGATTAACTGGAAGATAAAGGCGAGCTTCGTCTTTCCTGTACCGGTAACAGCATTGATATAAACATATCCGGGCAGTGCAAAAGCATAATTCAACAGCATAACTATAAAAGGATAGAAAGCTAGTCTCACCAGATTATCGTTATTCGTATAAAATCCGATAACCCATTGGTTACCCCAAAGAGCCATAACTATCAATGGCCCCCCCACGGCATAACCCAACCTAAGAACTTTATGGCAAACGGGAAAAAGTTCCTTCCCCTGCCCCGCCCCAATTAGATTGCTGACTAATGAACCAGTAGTGGATGCAAAAGAGTTGACAATCACAAAAAAGACGGTAGAAACACTACGAGTAATATTGGAAATAGCAAGCTCTGTCCTTCCCAGATGCTCGATAGCAACGAAGAACAGAAACCAGGGAGCAACGCTGACAAAAGAGTGAAGCATACTCCATATAGATATCCTCAACAACTTTATTAACACTTTCCCATCATAAACGACCTTCAGCCCATATTTCACTTTATCTACCCTCACCCACATATATAATAGGAGTACGATAAAAGCTCCGAACTCTGCCAAAGAAGAAGCCATCGCCGCCCCGGATATACCCAGATTCAGTTTGAATATCAGCAGATAGTTAAAAGGAATATTGATACAGATAGCCATGATAGCTGCCACGGACAATGCTTTGGTCGTTGTTATCCCTACCAGAAAAGACCGGAAAGCTAAAAAAGGAAATGAGAATAACAAACCGAAGCTACGCCAATCCAGATAATGAATCACTGCCTG
>PPYE01384574.1_pt1 | contig 55616 bp, 49 predicted proteins | sample 1559881 | NCBI WGS metagenome assembly PPYE01 (sample SAMN08240022, study PRJNA423297) | Human gut metagenome, whole genome shotgun sequencing project.
AAGTTTTGGAAAGAAGGGCGATTATGTACTTCTGACGACAAAGGAAGCAGCCAGAATTGAAAAAGAAATCCTTAAGACCATCGCTCCGAAGAAAACAAAGGCAACGGTTAAAAAAGGAAAAACAACGGAGTTTAAGCTTGACAGCAAGCTGAATCAGAACAATGTAAAGAAGGTAACCTACAAAACTTCCAAGAAGTCGATTGCTACCGTAAACAAGAACGGTAAGATCAAAGCAAACAGGAAAGGAACGGTAACGATCAAGGCGACCGTGACTTTAAAGAATGGAAAAACAAAAACGGTATCCATGAAGATAGTCGTTCGATAGAAAATATTGACAGGAATACAATTACTATAGTTTGTCGGTAATTATTCCATAAAAAGCCCTCGTGACGCAAGCGGGGGCTTTTTTTATAATCAAATCACAAGAAAAGCATAATCCCAAAAGAAATAAAGCAGTAATAAAAGGGGGCATCCGGATGTTCTATAATAAAAGAAAAACAATCGGGGTCTTTTTGAACCGTGCAGAACTGGAATTCCAGCAGGTGCTCAGCAGATCGCTGACCGAGACGGCAAAACAATGCGATTATAATATTGTTTTCCTGACTTCATTTGGAATCCGGGAAACCGAGACAATGTATGATCTGTATGAGAAGAACGTTGTTGATTTTGCACCGATCGAAGAATTTGATGCAATTATTGTTGCGCTGGATACATACGATACACCCAGCTTTCGAATGAAACTGATCGAAGGTCTGAAAAACAGAGCGCATGGTCCGGTCATCAGTTTTCGTGAGGCGTCGGAGGGATTCTACGGGATACTCTCGGATGCCAATTCGATGGTGGAGGAGCTGGTAAAGCATATTGCAAATACGCATTCTGTGAGAAATATCTGTTTTATGGCAGGATACAAGGGGCATTATGACAGCCAGATCCGAGAACAGCATTACCGGCTGGCGATGGAGGAACTCGGACTTCCGGTCTATGAAAATTCAATTTTTTACGGAGATATGTGGAAAGGAAAAGGCGAGCAGGCATACGAATTTTTCTTTTCCGATGAAACGCATCGTCCGGAGGCGATCGTCTGTGCGAATGACTTTATGGCGAGAGCACTCACAATCGCGCTTGAAAAACACGGAATTTTGGTACCGCAGGATGTTATGGTCAGTGGCGTGGATAATTCACCGGAATCATGTGATGTACTTCCGCAGTTGACATCGATCTCCGTGGATTATGAAGCGATGGCAAAAGAGGCGGTCTATCTTGTGAGGGATCTTCTTGAAGGTGTGCCGAGGGAACGTAATATCTATGTTCCGGCTAAAATTCTGTTTCGGGAGAGTACGAAGGATTGTACCGACCGGGAGGATAAGAGAAGTGATGAAATCTACCAGAAACTGATTGAGATCCGGGAGAAACACAACCGGCAATCCTATTTTTCGACGGACATGGACGGATGCACCGATTATGCGGAGATGAAACAGATTGTAGCCAAGAATCTGCATCTTCTCGGAACGTGCAAAGAATTTTATCTCGGGCTGCTCGGTGAAGAAAAGGATCATATCCGGTATTTTAAGCAGGATATTACTTCGTATGCAAAACTCGGAATGGAAATCAGGGACGGTCAGATATTGCATGTATCCGGGGAGTGCTTCCGGCAGAAAGATCTGCTTCCGGAGGAAGTGTGTGATGATAGCTGGAAAGTATATTATATCCGGGTATTGCATAATCGGGAAAAAAATTTCGGCTATACCGTTGTACAGTTTGAAAATCCGTTGGACGGACCGGACGAATTTTATCATGACTGGAATTTGACCTTAAGCCAGACGATCAATAATTTTTATACGACAAAATACCTGATCCGGCTGAATCACGAAAATCAGGAAAAAAGTGTGACGGATTATCTGACCGGATTAAATAACCGCCGCGGCATGGAAGATTACATCAATGAGAAGTGGCCGGAGTGGATCCTTGGAAACCGGTATCTGATCTGCGCAAGCGTAGATGTGGACGGATTGAAAGTGATCAATGATTCTTATGGACATAAGGAAGGCGATTGGGCAATCTGTGCCGTTGCGGAAGCAATACGCAAGGCAATTGGCAAATACGGCATTGCAGCCCGAACCGGAGGGGATGAGTTCGTGTTTGTTCTGACCGGAGCGAATGCCGGACTTGTCAGGGATGTGGAGAATCAGATCCACCATTATCTGGATGAGGCAAACGCGCAAAGTGGTAAACCTTACCGGGCGGACTGCTCGATGGGACATTATATGACGCAGATTACGGCGCGTGAATCGTTTGAAGAATGCATGCGCATGAGTGATATAGAAATGTATAAAGAAAAGAAAGCAAAGAAAGTAGGGAGGTAATGATTATGAACGGACCGGCAGCACCAAAGGATCCGGAAAAGAAAAGACCATATTTTTACATTATGAAGGATAAAGAAATCTTCGGAGCAAAACAGGAAGACGGAAGTGCGATTCATTTTATCTATGAGAGTGACGGAAGACTGATCAACAGCGCACAGATCGTCGGAAATATTACGGATGAGAACATGCTTCGGTTGTTGGAGACGGTGGAGGGATTCGGCAAGCTTGTACACAGTATCGGGGTGTCTGTTGAGACCGACAATCCGAAGGAGGAGATGGAGTTCATCTTCCAGATGTACGGGAAAAAAGATCTCTACGGAGGCGGAACCAATCTGCGATGCAGCCTGACCGGAGACGGAATGGAACGGCGCATTTATCTGTCGGATTATACCTGGACAGAGGATGATTATATTCCTGGACAGATCAAGTTCATCATGAGCGCACCGGAAAAGATGGGAAAAGCGAGCGTTCGGTTTTATCTGAACGACGGATATACGGCTCCGGAAGAGGTGGAAGAAGAAGCGGTGGATACGAAATCGGAACGGTACTGCACGATGATCGAGCGTTCTCTCATGAATCTGGGCAACACCTACCGTATCCGCAAAGCGATCGAGAAGGCGAGAGCCGGAAAAGAAGTAACGCTTGCCTATATCGGAGGTTCGATCACGCAAGGGGCGGGAGCAACACCGATCAATACCGAGTGTTATGCCTATAAGTCCTATCAGCTTTTCAAAAGCAGATTTGCGATGAGAGATAACGTTAAATTTGTGAAAGCGGGCGTTGGAGGAACCCCGTCGGAGCTTGGAATGCTCCGCTTTGACAGAGATGTGTTAAGAGACGGCGAGAAGCCGGATATCGTAGTCGTAGAATTTGCGGTCAACGATGAGGGTGACGAGACGAAGGGCGATTGCTACGAAAGCCTTGTGCGCAAGATCTTAAAGCTGGATTGGAATCCGGCGGTCGTTCTGCTTTTTTCCGTATTTGCCAATGACTGGAATCTGCAGGATCGCTTAAGTCCGGTCGGCAGACTGTATGATCTGCCGATGGTCAGTATCAAGGATACCGTAGTGGAGCAGTTTACAAAGAAACCGAACGAGGGAAGGGTTCTGACAAAAAATCAGTTCTTTTACGATATGTTTCATCCGAGCAACCTCGGCCATACCATTATGGCAGACTGTTTACAGTATCTGTTTGAGCGCTGTGATTTGAGCGAACATGCAAGACTTGACGCTTTTGAGAGCGGCCTGACCGAGGAGGGAATGCTTGCACAGCAGCTGCAGATGAAGCCGGCAATCGGCAAAAGCTTTGAGCATGTACGGCTTCTGGATAAGAAAGATGTCTATGCCGGGGCCCAAATCGACGCCGGTGGCTTCTGTGCAACGGATGATCAGCTCCAGAGTGTGGAGATGGATGACCGGTTAGAATTGACACCGGAGTTTCCGTACAATTGGATGTACGATGCAACGATGACGGAGAATGCTGTCTTTACAATCCGCATCCATTGCAAAGCGCTTGTGTTGATCTTTAAGGATTCCGGAGAAGTGGACGTTGGAAAGGCGTATGTCGATGTGGACGGTGAGCGTCGCATGACGGCGGATCCGCATATTAACAACTGGCAGCACTGCAACGCGATGATCGTGTTCAATGAGGATGAAAGCGCCGACCATACGGTACGCATTGAAGTCGCAGAAGAAGACAGAGACAAGAAGTTTACAATTTTAGGATTTGGTTACGTGTTATAAGGAGGAGTAAAATGGTTACAGTTAAGAATCCGATTTTAATGGGATTTTATCCGGACCCTTCCATTTGCAGAAAGGGAGAGGATTATTATATCGTCAATTCAAGTTTTGTGTATGCACCGGGAGTGCCGATCTTTCACAGCAGAGATCTCGCACATTGGGAGCAGATCGGTAATATTTTAGACCGTCCGTCGCAGCTTCCTGTGGCGGGAGCGGATATCTCAGATGGTATTTATGCGCCGACGATCCGCTATCATGATGGTTTGTTTTATATGATCACGACCAATGTGACGCACGGCAACAATTTTATCGTCACAGCGGAGAATCCGGAAGGACCGTGGTCCGAGCCGTATTATCTCGGCGACGATGCCCCGGGCATCGATCCGAGCCTTTTTTTCGACGATGACGGCAAATGTTATTATTGCGGAACCCGTCCGAATCCGGAGGGCGTTCGCTATAACGGGGACTGGGAGATTTGGATTCAGGAATTGGATCTTAAGACCATGAAGCTGGTCGGTGAGAGCATGGCAATCTGGAAAGGTGCGGTAAAGGGATGTATCTGGCCGGAAGGTCCGCATATTTACAAGATCGATGGTTATTATTATCTACTCCACGCAGAAGGCGGAACCGGTCCGGAACATAGTATTACGGTGGCACGCAGTAAGAAGCTGTTCCAGTGGTTTGAAGGCTGTCCGCGCAATCCGATTTTCACACACCGCAATCTCGGTATGGATTATCCGGTCATCTATGCGGGACATGGAGATCTGGTTGATGACGGCAAGGGAAACTGGTATGTTGTAATGCTTGCATCAAGACCTTGCAAAAAGCATAGCAGCATGGGGCGTGAGACTTTCCTTGCCAGGGTAATCTGGGAGAACGGCTGGCCGGTGATCGCTCCGGGAGTCGGACATCTGGAGGACGAATTTACGATCGATATGCCTGAGCATCGCTTTGCGGAAGAAATTACGAATTCCGATGTCATTCATTTCTGGGGAGAACAGCTGGATCAGCGGCTGGTGGCGATCGAGGACTGGACATCCGGAATTTATTCGCTGACCGAACGTGAGGGTGCACTTCGGATGTACCTTCGCAAAGAAAAGATTTCCGAGAGAGCAAACTGTGCATATCTTGGTGTAAGACAGAAGAGTTACCGCTTTGTCGCAGAGACCGGAATGGAATTCTATCCGGAAAATGAGTCGGAGACGGCGGGACTTGTGCTTTACCAGAATAATGAAAATCATCTCCGGTTTGAAGTGGTGCGCGTGGATGGAGAAGTTTGTTTTGTGGTTACCAGCTGTATTCACGGAGATGAGCAGACGCTGGCAACAACACGGCTGGAGAAGAAAGGAAAATTAAAGATCCGCCTGCAGTGCCGCAATCAGTGTGCCCGTGTCTGGATTTCGGAAGGCAAAGGATATGTATCCGTTGCGGAAAATCTGGATCTTCTTGCTTACACGACAGAGGAAGCCGGAGGCTTTGTAGGATGCACAGTCGGTGTATATGCGTCTTCCAACGGCAGTGACAGTACAAATTATGCTGATTTCGAATGGCTGACATGCCAGTCGATGGATTGATAGAAAGTGTTTAAGATGAGGAGATGAAATAATGAGTAAACAGACAAAAGAATATGCAAAGAAACTGGTTGCACAGATGACGGTTGAGGAAAAAATGAGCCAGATGCTCTATGAGTCACCGGCGATCGAGCGACTTAATATTCCGGCATATAACTGGTGGAATGAGGCTTTGCATGGTGTTGCAAGAGCCGGAGTTGCTACGGTATTTCCGCAGTCGATCGGACTTGCGGCGACATTTGATCCGGAGCTTGTCGGACAGATCGGGGATGTGGTATCGACGGAAGGCCGCGCAAAATTTAACGAGTTTTCACGGAGAGGAGATCACGGAATCTACAAAGGGTTGACGTTCTGGGCACCGAATGTCAATATTTTCCGCGATCCGAGATGGGGAAGAGGCCATGAGACATATGGCGAGGATCCGTATCTTACGGCGGAACTCGGATGCGCGTACATCAAGGGATTGCAGGGACCGGATCCGGATCATCTGAAATCTGCAGCGTGCGCAAAGCATTTTGCGGTACACAGCGGTCCGGAAGCGATCCGCCATGAATTCGATGCAAAAGCGTCTAAGCATGATATGTATGACACTTATCTGTATGCGTTTAAGAGATGTGTCAAGGATGCCAAGGTTGAGGCCGTCATGGGCGCTTACAATCGCGTGAACGGAGAGCCGGCGTGTGGAAGCAAAACTCTCCTGAAGGATATTTTAAGAGATGAATTTGGTTTTGAAGGTCATGTGGTATCGGACTGCTGGGCGATTCTTGATTTCCACGAGCACCATCATGTGACAGAGAGCGTCGAGGAATCTGCGGCTATGGCAGTAAACAACGGCTGCGACCTGAACTGCGGAAGCGCCTTTTTACATTTGCAGGAAGCTTACGAGAAGGGACTTGTTTCAGAGGAGGCGATCACAGAAGCGGTGGAGCGCCTGATGGAAGTTCGTATTCGTCTGGGTATGATGAAGGATTATCCGTCCCCGTATGAAGACATTACCTATGATAAAGTAGAATGTCCGGAACATGTGAAGTTGTCTGTTGAAGCGGCAAGAAGAAGTCTTGTTCTGTTGAAAAACGAGAATGCGTTCCTGCCGTTGGATAAAAATAAGATACAGACCGTCGCAGTCATCGGTCCGAATGCGAATTCAAGAGATGCGCTGGTCGGAAACTATGTCGGAACCTCTTCCCGTTACATTACTCCACTGGAGGGAATTCAGCAGTATGTGGGGGATGATGTGCGTGTATTATATGCAGAAGGCTGTCATCTGTACAAAGACAAAGTGGAATTTCTGGCAGAGACGAAGGATCGATTTAAGGAAGCGGTCATTGCGGCGGAGCAGGCAGATGTTGTAGTTATGTGCCTTGGTCTTGACGCAACGATCGAAGGCGAGGAAGGCGATGCCGGTAACGAATATGCCAGCGGGGATAAACTGGGACTCAATCTTCCGGGACTTCAGGAAGAACTGCTCGAGACGGTTACGGCTGTCGGAAAGCCGGTTGTGCTCGTGATTTCGGCGGGAAGTGCACTCGATCTCTCATGGGCGGATGCGCATGTTGCTGCGATTATTGACAGTTTTTATCCGGGAGCCCGTGGCGGAAAGGCAGTCGCAGAAGCAATCTTCGGTGATTTTTCACCATCCGGAAAGCTGCCTGTCACCTTTTATCAGGGAACGGAAAATCTTCCGGAGTTTACAGATTATGATATGTCCGATCGCACATATCGTTATACGGACAAGAATGTGCTCTATCCGTTCGGTTACGGATTGCATTATGGAACGATCCGTTACGAGAATGCACAGATTTCCTGTGCGCAGTGCAGTGTGAGAGATGCCGTCGATGTGAGTGTGGATGTCATAAATGAGAGTTCCTACACGATCCATGAGAGTGTTCAGGCGTACATTCAGCATGAGGAAGCGGATGCGTATGAACCGGGATATCAGTTGAAAGGAATACAGACGGTTACATTACAGCCGAAAGAGACGAAGCGTGTGACCATATCTCTTAAGGCACGTGACTTTGCGATTATCACGCAGGAGGGAGAATGCGTTGTAAGACCGGGATCTTACCGCATCGCAATCGGAGGTCAGCAGCCGGATGCAAGAAGTGCAAAACTTACCGGAAGTGACGTGGCTGCGCTGGTGGTCCGCAGAGAGGGTGCGCAGACACCGGTTGAGTATTAGCGTGCAGAAATATCAAGAAACAATTTTAAATATAGTCTCGTATATGTTATAATGAATTTAATCGGTTGTACGAATGAGGAGCAGGTCGAAAAATCTGCTCCTTTATCGCTTTGTTGTGTGTGAATTTAGAGGGGTTGGTATGAATATCATCGAAAAGTTCATCAAGGTATTGGAAAGATATATGGATAATCTTTCTGTTAAGAAAAAATTTATACAGTTATACATTTTCTGTGTTTTATTACCGCTGATCATTACGGACAGTGTCGTCTTATATATTGAAGACAGCATGGAATCGCAGCGGCAGTATCATGAGATGGCAAACGTTGCGAATGCAGTTAGCTATAATATCAGTGCACTGGTGGAGAATGCGGGAGAAATTGCCAAAAGTATGTACACCGATAGAAGGATGAATACCTTTTTGGAGAAGCAATATGAGAGCACTTCGGATTATTATGCGGAATATCAGAATTTCTTTCAGGATTCGACGTTGGAAAACGTACTCGGCATGAATCAGATCGTCTTTACCCTGTATACGGATAATCCTACCGTGGTAAAGGGTGGAAAGATTGATACTATGTCAAATCTGAAGGAAACGGCAGCGTATGAAGCGTGGAAGGAACGAGGCGAAAATGAAGGACTTTTTTTTGTATATGAGCGTAAGAGATATGCCAATTCCTATCATCGTAAGATCATCCTATTGCAGAATCTTGATTTTTTTTCCAAGAATAAGGAAAAGATGCTGCAAATCGAATTTGATTATAACAGTATGATGCGGATGCTGAGACGAATGAAGTTTGACAATGAAGTTCTTATTTGTCAAGGGGATGCGATCGTACTGAGTAACGGACCTTTCAGTGGTGTCGGTAAAAAATTTGACATGATCAGTGTACAGCAGAAGATGGGATACAAACAGACCATTACACTTCACGGAGCTAAACTTGATATTTATGTTTTAAAAGCGGATAATAGAGTGCGGAGTAAGATTGTGCGTTTTCTTCCGATTCTTGGTTTTCTGGTGATCATCAATGTGGTTCTCCCGATGGGATTTGTGCTGCTTCTCAATCATTCGTTTACAAAGAGAATCCGTGGGCTGAGCAAAGTGTTCCAGTCTGTCAACGGTGAGCATCTTGTTCAGATGGCACACGAAGACGGTAGGGATGAGATTGGAAGCATGATCCGGAATTACAATCGGATGGTCAAACGGACCAATGAACTAATCCAGACCGTATACAAGAACAAGATCAAAGAACAGGAAATCCTTGTCGGCAGGAAAAATGCAGAACTATTGGCATTGCAAAGCCAGATCAATCCGCATTTTCTGTTTAATGCCCTGGAAAGTATCCGCATGAGAAGCCTTTTGAAGGAAGAAAACGAGACGGCAGATATGGTCGAAAAACTGGCGATCATGCAAAGACAATATGTGGACTGGGGAAATGATTCGGTAGAGATTGAACAGGAACTTGAATTTGTAAAAGCGTATCTGTCCTTGCAGAAATATCGTTTTGGTGACCGGCTGAATTACAATCTCGAGATTGATCCGGAATGTGCGCAGATCCGGATACCGAAACTTACAATTGTAACTTTTGTGGAGAACGCCTGTGTACATGGAATCGAAAGTAAGGCATCACCGGGATGGATTTTCGTAAGAGCTTATAAAAGGGAAGAACAATTATACATCGAGATTGAAGATACGGGAAGCGGAATTGAGGAGCAGAAGTTGTATCAGATGCAGCATGATATGCAGAATGCGGATATTGAGATGCTGAAAAACAAGAAAAGCGTGGGAATGCTCAATGCATGCCTGCGGCTTAAAATGTACACAGAAGATCATGTGTGCTTTGAAATTGAAGGCGAAGAGGGTGTGGGAACATGGATTACGATCTGCATTCCGATGGAGTATTTATCATTTGCTGAAGGCTGTGTTAATGGACCGGTGTGCAAAAGGGGGAAAGAAATATGTTAAAGGTTTTGCTTGTAGATGATGAGCCTTTTATTATTCAGGGATTAAAAGTGCTGATCGACTGGGAACAGGAAGGCTATATGATTGCAGGGACTGCATCAAATGGAAAAGAGGCATATGATTTTCTGAAAAAAGAGAGTGTAGACCTGATAATTGCAGATATTCAGATGCCAGTCATGACAGGGCTGGATCTGCAGGAAGCGATACGAAAAGAAAATCTATCGAATGCATATTTTGTCATATTAAGCGGATATGCGGATTTCGAGTATGCAAGAAGGGCGCTTCAAAATGAATGTACGGATTATATTTTAAAGCCGGTTGACCGTGATATGCTGCTGAAACTGCTTAACAGGGTATCTGCGATGCGTGATGAAGATGACCGGATGAGGCAGAAGAACAATAAAATGGAAAAGGCATATCTTGCAAGAAATCAGATTGCTTTGATCAAGGGAAAATACGATGATTCCAATCTGCAATATGTCACATCACAGATGAAATGCAAAGAAGGTGTCCGCTACGTTGAAATTCAGATGGCGGGATGTGATGCGGACGAAGATGTGACGGATCAGGAGATGCGCGAATTCCAAAGACAGATGTATGAATGCTGTACTGCATTCCTGAAAGATTATGCGGAGAATTGTGTGTTTGACGCATCGGCAGATGAAAAAATATATGATGTGGGATTGATCTTTTTTCAATATATGGCGGAAGAGGCAGGACTCGATGAAAACGCTTATCTGAACGGGTTGGTGGAATATCTGGGTGAGAATCTGTCGCGCCCGGTTACGATGCTGGTCGGGAAAAAGGTGCAGGATATCAGCCTTATTGCAAGATCATATGGGAATGCCTGTATGCTTCGTTCCTTTCAGGGATTTCGAAGCAAAAAGGACATCTATTTCTACGAGGAAGAAGTGCAGGTGTCCAATGACGGTATGGTTTTGTGCAAGAAGAGTCTTGATGATTTGCTGAAGGTAGTGGAGCAGAACAATCATATGGAAATCCGGGCGGCGGTGGACCGTTTCTATGGAGAAATGAGTCAGAGAGGCCTGCGTGGGGAATCCATGACGCTTAATATTAACTATCTGCTTTTTCAGTTGATCCATCTTGCAAGCGAGCAGGATGATGAGGTCAATCAGGAAGAAATCCTGCGTCTGATTTCGGAGAGCAGCTTTGAAACAGGAACGATGCGCGGCAGTAAGACACATCTGATGCGTTTCGCCTGTGAGTACGGAGACTATCTGTCCCAGCTTCGCAAGAATGTATCCAGAGGTGTTCTCGGAAATGTAGAGAAAGAAATTAAGGAACATTATGCGGATAACCTCACACTCAAGGGGCTTAGCGAGAAATATTATGTCAACAGCGCCTATCTCGGACAACTGTTCCGAAAGAAATACGGTCAGTCGTTTAAGGATTATCTGAATAATTACCGGATGGATCAGGCTGCCGATCTTCTTCTGCATTCCGATAAGAAGATTATTCAGGTGGCGGAAGAGGTTGGATACCATGATCTGGATTATTTTGTCAACCGCTTTATTCAGGTAAAAGGATGCACACCGGCAAAATTCCGGAAGCAGATGCAGCAGTAAAATGGAATAGAAAGAGATGGAAAACAGGGTAAATTATAGTCCGGCAGAATGAACTATAGTTTACCCTGTTTTTGACTATAATTCGTCGGATTGTTTGAAATGGTAAAAAAAGTAAAATAGTTAATATAAAGAAGGAGGTACATTCTATGAAAAGAAAAAGAATGCTAAGTGCCTTGCTTGTAGTAGCGATGGCAGCAACCATGTTCGCCGGTTGCGGAAATAAAGGCGGCAGCAATTCTTCCACACAGGGTGGAAAAGCAGCAAATGATGGAGATATTAAAGAGTTTACAGCTTTCTTTGCTGTTCCGGGATCCGAGATCAACGATGATAACGAAGTTCAGCAGATCATCGCTGAGAAGACCGGCGTAAAGGTAAAAGAGACATGGCTGACAGGCCAGACGGCAGAAGAAGCAATCGGAACGCTGGTAGCCGGTGATGAATATCCGGATTTCATCTGTGGTGGAAATGGTATGCCGCAGTTATATGATGCAGGTGCATTGGTAGCATTAGATGATTACATTGACAAATATCCGAATATCAAGAACTACTTCACCGAACAGGAATGGGATCAGCTTCGTCAGGACGACGGACATATTTACTGGATTCCACAGTTCTCCAATATTAAGGGAGAAGAGAAAACCTGTACGCATAACGATGAGGCATTCTGGATTCAGGCAAGAGTTCTTGAGTGGGCTAATTATCCGGAAATCAAGACGATGGATGATTATTTCAAGCTGATTGAAGATTATAATGCAGCAAATCCTACCATGGAAGATGGAACGGAGAATATTCCATATACCATCCTTTGCGAGGATTGGAGATATTTCTGTCTTGAGAATGCTCCACAGTTCTTAGATGGTTATCCAAATGATGGTTCATGTATGGTTGATCCGGATACATTAAAGGTAATGGATTATAATACATCTGATACTGCTGTAAAGTACTTCAAGAAGTTGAACGAGGAATATCAGAAGGGTATTGTTGATCCTGAGTCATTCACACAGACTTATGATGAGTACATTGCAAAGCTTTCTTCCGGACGTGTACTTGGTATGATCGACCAGTGGTGGGATTTCGCCTACTCAGCAGGTGATGCAATTAAGTCTGCAGGACTGGATGCACAGGGATGCGATTACATTCCGGTACCTGTAACGATTGATGGACGTAAGAACCAGTGGCACAACTCCGGCGGAGTTTTAAATTCCGGTGATGGACTTGCAATCACAAAGGATTGTGATGATGTGGAAGCAGCTTTACAGTTTGTAGATGATCTTCTTTCAGAGGAAATTCACAACCTTCGTTTCTGGGGCGTTGAAGGTGAAGATTATCAGGTTGGCGACGATGGACTTTTCTATAGAACCAAGGAGCAGAGAGCAAAGGCTGCAGAGACGGATTATAAGGCATCTCACGCATGTTCTTATTCCTATTTTCCACAGTATGACGGAACCTGTGATGACGGTCTGAATGCAACAAAGCCGAGTGGACAGGCAAAAGAATTCTTTGACGGATTAAATGATGATGTTAAGAAAGCATTCCAGGCATATGGTGTTGAAACATACGTTGAGATGCTTGGAACAAACGAGGCACCTGGTCCATGGTATCCGATGTGGTCATTCTCAAACAACTTTACAACAGACACAGAGGGTGGAATGGCATGGACCAAGATTGGCGAAGTTAAGCATGAGCAGCTTCCGCAGGTTGTAATGGCAAAAGACTTTGACAGTGCATGGAAAACTTATATGGATGCATACAATGCATGCAATCCGGACGCTTTCCTTAGCGAGTTGCAGGCAGAGCTTGATAAGCGGATGAAAGACGCAGCAAAATACGAATAATACATAGAGAATGAGGTTTTAGATGGGCAGATGTTGTGAAAACTCCATCTGCCCGTTTAAAAAAGGAGTGAGGTCATGTCTATAGAGAGAACAAAATCCAAACAGAAAGTGAAAGAACCGAAGACGAAAATTACCTGGAAAGAGATTAAAAGACAGAAAGTATTATTGTTCTGGGCGGCAATCATGGTAGTGTATGGCGTGGTTTTCTATTACCTCCCACTTGCAGGCTGGACTATGGCGTTTCAAAACTATAAACCGAGACTTGGTATCTTTCATTCGCAATTTGTAGGATGGGATAAATTCCGGACATTATTCTCGGATATGACTTTTATCCGGGTAATCAGAAATACGTTGGCAATGGGTGTTATCAATCTGGTGGTAACATTTATTACAGCAATTGTTTTTGCAATTTTATTAAATGAAATTAAATCCAAAGGCGGTAAAAAAGTCGTTCAGACAATTTCCTATCTTCCGCATTTCCTTTCATGGATCATTGTAACCGGTATCTTACACGATATGTTATCCGGTGGCGGAATTGTGAACGAATTATTACTTAACTTCCATATTATTTCACAGCCGATCAATTTCTTTGCTCATCCGGGTTATTTCTGGCCAATCGTTGCATTTGCCAATGTCTGGAAAGAAACAGGATGGAATGCAATTATTTATTTGGCAGCAATTACTTCGATCGACCCGTCACTTTACGAAGCTGCAGCTATCGACGGTGCAGGCAGATGGGCAAAAATCAAGCATGTTACACTTCCGGGTATTAAACCAACCATTATCATTCTTCTTCTGATGAATGTAGGTAATGTACTGAACGCCGGTTTTGAAGTTCAGTATTTGTTAGGAAACGGTCTGGTTCAGAAAGTATCACAGACAATTGATATTTACGTATTAAAATGGGGAATCAGTCAGGGCGATTTCGCAATCGGAACTGCAGCCGGTATCTTCAAGAGTTTCGTAAGTATTATTCTGATCGTGATTGCAAACCAGATTGCAAAGCGTAATGGTGAAGAACAATTGTTCTAAGGAGGTTATACAATGGCAGCAAAAAAAGCGAAAAAAAAGGTGCAGATTTTTCCGATTGTCAATACGATCATTATGATCCTGTTTGTAATCATTACACTGTATCCTGTGTTAAATACATTAGCAATATCATTAAATGACGGTACGGATTCCCTTCGTGGAGGTATCTATCTGTTACCGAGAAAATTTACATGGAAGAACTACATTACGGTACTTCAGAAAGACAACCTGATCACAGGTGCTTATGTTACGGTTGCAAGAACTGTGATCGGAACAGTTCTTGCGCTGATCTCCAATGCAATCCTAGCATTTATCGTCAGCAGAAAAAGATTTATGTTTAAAAAGCAGCTCTCTTTATTCTGGGTTATCACCATGTATGTAAACGGAGGTCTGATCCCGACATTCCTGTTGTACAAGGGACTGGGACTTACCAACAGCTTCTGGGTATATGTTATCCCTGGAATGGTCAGTGCGTTTAACATGCTGGTTATCCGTACTTATATGAACGGTATCCCGGACAGCTTAGAGGAGTCGGCACAGCTCGACGGTGCTGGGTATACGACGATTTTCCTGAAAATCTATTCACCGCTCTGTAAGCCGGTATATGCAACTGTTGCATTGTTTGTTGCAGTTGGTCAGTGGAATTCATGGTTTGATGCAATGTTATATAACCGTATGAACGGCAAACTGACAACATTACAGTATGAGTTGATGAAACTACTGTCATCCGTAACAAATACGAGCAGTAGTGTCGAGGCAATGAAGAATGCAGCGGGAACGGTTACACCGACATCGGTTCGTGCAGCTGCAACGATTATTACGATTCTGCCGATCATCTGTATTTATCCATTCTTACAGAAGTATTTCGTAACAGGACTTACGCTTGGTGGCGTAAAAGAATAAAACTTAAATCTTCCCTTTTTATAAGCTGTGCCGCAGAAGTGGCACAGCTTATATATTATAAAATGAAGCAGCGTGCATAAACATAAAATACAGCTAAGACGCATAGAATATTCCAAGAAAGAAAAGCAGGAGTGTTCTGTGCGTTTTTCTGATTTATGTGAAAAAGAAGTAGTCAATGTAAAAGACTGCCGCTGCCTTGGCAGTGTCCGGGATCTGGATATTGACAAAGAGTGTGGGAGAATTCTGGCACTGATCGTTCCAGGACCGGGAAAATATCTGGGTTGTTTTTGCAGGGACAGCGAATTTTTTATTCCATGGGCTAAAGTTATCCGGATAGGACCCGATATAATACTCGTAGAGTTTGATGAAAAAGAAATGAAACACCGGATAAAAGGATAAAAATTTGCAGATTGACAGAAAACAGGGAAATTGTGTATTATAGAAATAGTCATATATTTCCGGATTGGGATTGGATGCAGGAGGAGAAATCCTATGAAATGTCCGTATTGCAGCAGTGAAAATACAAGAGTGATTGATTCGCGTCCTGCGGATGACAATAATTCGATTCGCAGAAGAAGACTTTGCGATGATTGCGGAAAGCGTTTTACAACCTATGAAAAGGTGGAAACCATTCCCCTGATCATTATAAAAAAAGATAACAATCGTGAGCAGTACAACCGGACAAAAATCGAAAAAGGCGTATTGCTTGCATGTCACAAGCGGCCAATTTCTGCAGAACAGATCTCAAAGCTTGTGGATGATGTAGAAATCGAGATTTTTAACCGTGAAGAAAAAGAGATACCGAGTGCTTTGATCGGTGAAATTCTCATGGATAAGTTAAAGAATTTGGATCCGGTTGCCTACGTGCGTTTCGCATCGGTATACCGTGAATTCAAAGATGTAAACACATTTATGAATGAGCTGAAAAAAATGCTCGGATGAATTTGTAACCAGAGGTGCTTATGAATATTTCAGGATATGCAGAAAGCAATTTCCGATATGGAAAAGGATCAGGTGTTGCAGCAGTATCAGTATTTTGTGGGAACGCAGGATATCGGAGTGAAGAAGACCCCGTTGGATACCGGGATTTCTGCTTTGCGTTCCGGAGAGAATTTTTCCCTTTAGTACATAACACACAAAGGAGAGACCTATGTGCGCATTTCTATATCCGGATGAATATCTGGATTCCACTTACAGCATAGATTTTGATCAATTATATAAAGAAGGATACCGGGGAATTATATTTGATATTGATAACACCCTCGTACCACATGGAGCGCCTGCGGATGAGCGGGCGATTTCTTTGTTTGCACATTTAAAGGAACTGGGTTTTCATTGTATGCTTCTTTCGAACAACAGGGAGCCGCGTGTGAAAATGTTCAATGATGCCGTGCATGTCAGTTATATTTACAAAGCAGGAAAGCCAAAGCCGTCCGGGTATCGCAAAGCGATGGGGATCCTTGGCACGGACGCGACAAATACGCTTTTTGTGGGAGATCAGATCTTTACGGATGTGTGTGGGGCAAATTTAGCAGGAATCCGCACGATCCTTGTAAAACCGATCCACCCGAAAGAAGAAATCCAGATCGTGTTAAAGCGCCGGCTGGAGGCAATTGTGCTTTTATGTTATCGTCTGCACCGTAAAATCGTAAAACCAAAGTACCCATCTGTTGCAAAAAAGGAGGATTCATCCATTTTGTAGGATAAATTTTCTTTTTGCAGAATTTTCTATGCGTGACCGTACACAGCCGGTCGTTTTCTATTTGACGAAAGTTCGTTGAAGCAGTAAGATAAAAGAAGTGCAAAAACGAAAAGGAGAGTTGTGATGAAAGTCGGGATTGGAAATGATCATGCAGCAGTAGAACTGAAAATGCAGATCAAAGAATTTATTGAGAGCATGGGACATGAGGTTGTAAATTATGGGGTGGATACCGCAGAAAGCTGTAATTATCCGGAGATCGGAGAAAAAGTAGGACGTGCAGTGGCTGACGGAGAAGTGGATTGTGCAGTTTTGATCTGTGGAACGGGTGTCGGAATTTCCATTGCTGCCAATAAAGTAAACGGAGTACGTGCAGCTGTCTGCTCGGATGTGACAACCGCGCATCTGGTAAAAGAGCACAACGATGCAAATATCATCGCGTTTGGTGCAAGAATTGTCGGAGTGGAGCTGGCAAAGGATATTGTGAAGGCTTATCTGAATGCGGAATTTCTTGGTGGACGTCATGCGACACGCGTGGCTATGCTTGCGGACATCGAAAAACGGAACAAATAAAATACTTGAAAAGTATTCCATTTTATAGTAAAATTGTAAGTCGAGAGACTTTATACTCGTAATTTAAGGAGGAAGATCGAATGATTTCAGCAGGAGATTTCAGAAATGGTGTTACCATCGAACTTGAAGGTAACATTTATCAGATTATCGAATTTCAGCATGTAAAGCCAGGTAAGGGTGCAGCATTCGTTAGAACAAAATTAAAAAATATCGTCAGTGGTGGTGTAGTAGAAAAGACATTCCGTCCGACAGAGAAGTGTCCGACTGCTCACATTGATCGTAAGGACATGCAGTATCTGTATTCCGATGATGATTTCTATCATTTCATGGATGTAGAGACTTATGACCAGATTGACCTGACAAAGGACAGTGTCGGTGATGCACTGAAGTTTGTTAAGGAGAACGAGATGGTTAAGATCTGTTCTCACAAGGGCAATGTATTTGCAGTAGAGCCACCTCTTTTCGTAGAGCTTGAGATTACAGAGACAGAGCCGGGATTCAAGGGAGATACCGCTACAGGTGCTACCAAGCCTGCTACTGTTGAGACAGGTGCAAACGTAAACGTTCCTCTGTTCGTAGAGCAGGGAGACAAGATCAAGATTGATACCAGAACAGGTGAGTATCTGTCCCGTGTATAATCGCACCTTATAATAGAAAAGTCTTGATAAAGAAACGCCGGTTCCGGCAGAGTGATCTGTGGAAACCGGCGTTTTTTCTGCCTGAGGGAGATCAAAAAGTGAGGAATCATCCGGCACGGGAATAAGGCATAAGCAAAAGAATGTCTGCAATCGCAGCAAATACATAGGACAGCAGCATCCCCCACAGATATGCATCGATTCCGTACTGTGGGACGAGAAATAGAATCATGCAGATCCTGATCATGCATGCCAGCAGTGTGACAAACAAAACCTGCCGGGCATTGCCGAGTCCATGCAGAATACTGTTTAGCAGACTGGTGACATACAGCAGGGGACACAGCCAGGAGAGCTGGCAGATAAAATTGCCGGCCAGCGTATTGTGAAACAGAACTTCGCCCATCCGGTCACCGAAAACCAGAAACAGAATCGTAAAAACAAAGCCAAGAAGCAGTCCGTACAGGATTGCTTTTTTTATCGCTCGCGCAATCTGTGCGTGGTTGTGTGCACTGTGGGCTTCCGAGACAGCCGGAAGTAAAAGGACGGAAAAGGAATTGGTCAGTACACTGGGAAACAGAATGATGGACATGGTCATACCGGTCAGGATACCAAAAATACTCAGGGCATCTGAAGCACTGTAACCAAATGCCTGAAGTTTTTGCGGGATCAGAAGATTCTCCAGGCTGTTGAAAAGAGCTGTCGTCACCCGGTTGATGGTAAGCGGAACCGCCATGGAAGCAAACAGTTTGCCCATCGTTTTCCACTGACCGGAAAGGGTGTGGTAGGAGTGTCCGGGAAGCCGTTTTTCCAAAGACATGGCAATCAGACTGGTGATAAGACCGGAACATTCCCCGGCCACAAGACCGGCAACCGCGTGGAACGCCGTCAGCTCCATGCCTTTTTCCAGCGTGTACTGATAGATCAGCCATACACTTCCCACGCGTGCAAGCTGTTCCACCAGCTGACAGAACGAGGGAATTCCTGCCCGCTTTTTTCCATAGTAATAACCGTTGATACAGGCGTGGATGCAGCAGGGAAGCATGGAAAAGCTAAGGAGTGAAAGGAGGGGAGCGCAGCGGAGCTCTCCGAGAAAATGCAGGGCGATCCAGTCTGCCTGTGTGTAAAGAAAAATACCGACGATTACAGAGGCTGTGCAGGAGATGACCAGACCGAGCAGCAGATATCCGCGTGCAGTTATTTCTCCCTGCGATGTTCCTGCGTTTTTGCCGCAGGCATCGCCGACAAATTTGGAAATGGATGTCTGGATGGAGGAGGCAGTCAGGGCGAAACACATTGCAAAAACGGGTGCAATCAGCTGATAGATTCCGAGCGCTTCTGCACCAATTGTCTGTGCCAGGAATATCCTATAGAAGAAGCCGATGATACGGCTGGCAATACCGGAAGCCGTCATCAGAAGGGTGCCGGTAATCAGAGGATTTTTTAGGAATCGGGAAATGTTCAATGGGAACTCCAAATGGAAAACTTGATAACTATTGTATGAGGGGATGGTGCAGAATATGAGCTGTAAAATCTATATGGATCATGCGGCCACAACCGAAATGCTTCCGCAGGTGCGCAAGGCTATGGAGCCGTATCTCATGGAAGAATATGGAAACGCCTCCACATCTTACGAAATGGGGCGCCGCACACGGGAGGCATTAGAAGGGGCAAGAGAACAGATTGCCATGCTGATCCGTGCAAAGCCGGAGGAGATTTTTTTTACATCCGGGGGGAGCGAATCGGATAACTGGGTAATCAAAAATGTGGCGGCGGAGAAAAAGGAAAAAGGGAAACATGTGATCACAAGCAAAATCGAACATCATGCGGTGCTGCGCTCATGTGAATATCTGGAGAAACTGGGATATGAACTGACTTATCTGGATGTCGATGCATACGGAGTGATTGATCTGGCACAGTTGCGGGAGGTATTGCGGGAAGATACCACATTGGTTTCCGTTATGACGGGAAATAACGAGATTGGAACGATCGAACCGCTGGATGCGGTTGCATCCATGCTGCGGGGGACGGGAACATTATTTCACACCGATGCGGTGCAGGCCATCGGGCAGATTCCGCTTTCCATGAACCAGCTTCCGGTGGATTATTTGAGTGCAAGTGCACATAAATTCCACGGTCCGAAAGGGGTTGGCTTTTTGTTTGTGAGAAAAGACCGGGATCTGCCGTCGTATATTCACGGAGGCAGTCAGGAAAACGGCAAACGGGCAGGAACCGAGAATGTGGCAGGAATTGTGGGGATGGCAAAGGCACTTGAAATTGCAGTGGAAGAGATGCAGGTCGTGCGTCCGCGGATTGTGCGGCTGCGTAATTATTTTGTGGAACGGGTATTACGGGAGATTCCGCAGGGAAGGTTAAATGGGCATCCGCATAAGCGCCTGCCGGGAAATGTGAATTTCAGTTTTGAGGGGATTGATGCGACATCCCTTCTGGTGCTTCTCGAAGAAGACGGAATCTGTGCTTCCGCAGGATCTGCGTGCAATACCGGACAGACACGGATCTCCCATGTGATTGAAGCCATACACGTACCAAAAAATTATGCACCAGGCAGTGTACGTTTTACCATGGGAAGGGAGACCGACCGCCGGCAGGTTGATGCAGTCATTGCATCTTTAAAGAAAAATATCGGGTTGTTGCGCGGTGAGTGAAATTACAGGATAAAATGTTCGATGGCCGCTGCCACCCCGTCCTTGGTATTCGTTGTGGTGACGTAATCTGCCCGGGCTTTGACGGCATCAGTGGCATTTCCCATTGCCACACCGATACCGGCAGCCTCAATGATGGCAAGGTCATTTTCGGTGTCACCGATTGCCATGGTGGCATCCGGATTGACACCGAGAATTTCGGCAAGTTTTCGTAAGCCAACGCCCTTGTTTGCATCTGCACGCGTGAATTCCAGGTTGTTGTATCCGCCGCAGACGGTAGTAATTGACGGATTGGACACGAGAAATTTGCGGACGGTTTCGCGGTCAATGAGTGTTCCATCGGCTGCTGGATAGAAATTCAGAGTCATTTTCTGGACCTTTAACTGATTTTCATGGATAAACTGCAGGATATTGTCCAGCCGTGTGCGTGTGGTGATAATATAGTTTTTGATCGAAGAAGGCACGGTCAGTTTTTGTGCTGTTTCTACGCACTGGACCGGGGTGTAGCCTTTTCCGCCGATAAATGCATCCATATGGATATCACGTGTGAGAAGGAAGTTTAAAATCGGGGTGACCAGCTCTTCATCCATGGCATTTTCATACAGGCATTTTCCGGTGGAAATCTCATAGATTCCGCTGCCGTTTGCGGTGATGGCATAGTTGATCCCGGTGCCTTTGATCTGGTCAAACGGGATTCCCTCAAATGGGCGGCCGGTGGAGATTACGACATGGATGCCTTTGTCTGTAATGCTGCGGATTGCCGTAAGATTGCGTTCACTGATGCGGCTGCTGTTGTCAAACAGCGTACCGTCGAGATCCAGTGCAACTAATTTTATGTCTTTCATGATAGATTCTCACTTTCTTTTTTTTCTGTGATAAGGTATGATATTGTTACGCATGACGTAGAAATAATCTGTGGTATTATTATAAATAGAACGAAACGAAACTGCAAGTGAGGAATGCAAAATGACAAAGACAGAATTTGCCGGATTTATCAGGGAACATGGTCCGGTTATTTTAGATGGTGCAACGGGAACGAATCTGATGGAGGCAGGTATGCCGATTGGAGTGTGTCCGGAAAGCTGGGTGCTGGAAAATCCGCAGGTACTGCTCGATCTGCAGAGGCGGTATGTAGAAGCCGGCAGCCATATCGTATATGCCTCCACGTTTACCGGAAACCGGATCAAACTGGAAGAATATGGTCTGCAGGAGAGGCTGGAAGAAATCAACACGCAGCTGGTAGCACTTTCCCGGCAGGCGGTGGGCGATCAGGCACTGGTTGCAGGTGACATGACGATGACCGGCCAGCAGCTGTTTCCGATGGGAGAGCTGTTGTTTGAAGAACTGGTGGAGGTATACAAGGAACAGGCATCGGTGCTGGCAAAAGCAGGGGTGGATCTGTTTGTGGTAGAAACCATGATGAGTCTGCAGGAATGTCGTGCGGCAGTGATTGCGATCCGGGAAGTCTGTGATCTTCCAATCATGGTGACACTTACCTACAACGAAGACGGACGGACATTATTTGGAACACCTCCGGAGACGGCTGTGGTCGTACTGCAGTCTCTGGGCGTGGATGCGATCGGTGTAAACTGTTCTACCGGTCCGATGGAGATGGTACCTCTGGTGGAAAGGATGGCAGAATATGCTACGATTCCGCTCATCGCAAAGCCAAACGCCGGACTCCCGGAACTCGAGGGAAAGAAAACGGTGTACCGCATGACACCGGAAGAGTTTGCCGGGGCAGGTGTGGCACTGGTAAAAGCGGGAGCAGCCATTGTAGGTGGATGCTGCGGTACAACGGAAAAGCATATCAAGGCACTTTCGGATGCAACGCGGGGGATGGAACTTCACAGGCCGCTTGCATCGCATCGCAGGATTCTTGCGTCTGAGCGCAAAAATGTAGAAGTTGGTCTGGATGGCAATTTCTTGGTGGTCGGGGAACGGATCAATCCGACCGGAAAGAAAAAACTGCAGGCCCAGCTGCGCGAAGGAAAACTGGATCTTGTGCGTGAGATGGCAATGGCGCAGGAGGAAAACGGGGCAGCTATCCTTGACATCAATATGGGAATGAACGGCATTGACGAAAAAGAAATGATGAAACAGGTGATCTATGAAGTTGCGGCGACGGTAGATTGTCCGCTTTGCCTCGATACCAGCCATATTGATGTTATGGAAGAGGCACTGCGTGTCTATCCGGGAAGAGCACTGATCAACTCCGTTTCCCTTGAGACAGAAAAAATCGAGCATATGCTTCCGCTGGCAAAAAAGTACGGGGCTATGTTTGTCCTGCTTCCGCTTTCCGATGAGGGACTGCCAAAGGATGCCAAAGAAAAGCATGAGATTATCGATACCGTATATGACCGTGCCATGGAGCTGGGAATGGCACACGAGGATATTGTCGTGGATGGGCTGGTTGCCACAATCGGAGCCAATCCAGAGGCTGCGAAAGAATGTTATGATACCATCTCTTATTGTAAGGATATCAGGAAGCTTCCAACGATCTGTGGTCTGTCGAATATTTCGTTTGGCCTGCCGGAGCGGAGTTTTGTCAATACGGCATTTCTTACCATGGCCATCTGCCGGGGGCTTACCATGGCGATTGCCAATCCGTCGCAGGAACTTTTGATGAATGCCGCATTTGCTTCGGACATGCTGCTGCATCGCCCGGACAGTGACATCCGCTACATCGAGCGTATGAATAAACTGGCAGAGGAAAAGGCAAAATATGAGACGGTTGTTGTGAAAAAAGAAGGTGCTGCGGGTGGCACGGCATCTGTGGAAGAAAAAGCAGATCCTGTTACGACAGCGGTTTTAAAAGGAAATAAAGGAACCATTATAGATGAAGTGAAAAAGGCAATTGCAGACGGCGCAAAGCCGGAGGAGATCATCAATGACCAGCTGATTGCAGCCATCAATAAAGTCGGGGAATTTTTTGAACAGAAAAAATATTTCCTGCCGCAGCTGATTGCCAGTGCAAATACCATGAAACTTGCCATTGATTATCTCGAGCCGATGCTGGAGAAGAAGAACGATGGACAGGAGATGCCGACGCTTGTCATTGCAACGGTAGAGGGGGATATCCATGATATCGGAAAAAATCTTGTCGTACTGATGCTGAAAAATTATGGCTACAACGTGATTGATATGGGAAAAGATGTGCCGTGTGAAGATATCGTGGATACCGCGATTCGTGAAAATGCTGCGATTATCGGGCTGTCCGCGCTGATGACTACCACGATGATGCGTATGCAGGATGTTGTGGAGCTTTGTAAGGAGAAAGGCTGCAAGAGCAAGGTGATCATTGGAGGAGCCTGCATCACACAGAGTTTTGCAGATGAGATCGGAGCCGATGGGTATTCAAAGGATGCCGCGGAGTGTGTGCGCCTGGTAGAGCGGCTGCTTGCATAGCATGTGTGGGATAATCCTGCATGGAAATTTGTTTGGAATAGTTACAACAAATACAAAAAATACAAAAATTCAAAAAAAGTGTTGACATATCTGTTCTCGTACGATATACTAACGAAGTCGGTTGCGAGAGCGGCCAACACGAAATGGGATCTTAGCTCAGCTGGGAGAGCATCTGCCTTACAAGCAGAGGGTCACAGGTTCGAGCCCTGTAGGTCCCATTAATACAAAAAGCACTACCATCGAGGGAAAGAATGTTGGAAAGAAATGCAGAACACATTATCGCGGCACATTTAACGATGGAACACAGTTTGATTCCTCTTATGACAGAGGAGAGCCATTGGAATTTGTATGCGGTGCAGGGATGATGATCAAAGGATTTGATGCAGCAGTTGCCAGCATGGAGGTCGGACAGACGACAGAGGTTCACCTGATGCCGGAGGAAGCATACGGACAGCCAGATCCGGACGCCATTTTTACAGTGGAACTGGCACAGCTTCCGGGAGCGGAAGAACTCGAAGCCGGACAGCAGGTTTATCTGCAGAATGCAGCCGGACAGCCATTCCCGGTAAAAGTAGTATCAAAGGATGATACTACCATCACATTTGATGCAAACCACGAGATGGCAGGAAAAGAGCTGAATTTTACCATTGAACTGGTTTCTGTCGAGGAGTAAATCGGCAGATTTAGAAACAAAGAAGGGGGCACGGGTGGATGTTAAGACCGAAGATCGGACTGGACTGGGATGATGTAACAGCACCGTTTAACAGTATCGCAATTGCCATGGCAAATGAAAAATATCATATCGATCCGCCACTTCGGCTTGAGGAGATTGATACCTGGGAAAACCGTGGACGTACAGGTATTATCAGGGAATTTTACGAGGACGAAGAACTCTATGCACGCCAGCAGGTTCCGGAGAAAAACAAAAAAGCTGTGTACCGTCTGATGGAAATTGCGGATGTTTATTTTATCACTGCGGTAGCACCGGCATTTATGGGAATCCGTGCAAAACAGATTCTTACAGCATTTCCGGAATTCCCGCCTGAGAATATTATTCTGGGCAATGCCAAGAATCTGGTGCAGTTTGATATCATCCTGGATGATGCCATTCATAATATACTTGAGACACCGGCCACGTATCCGGTACTGATGCGTAAGCCGTGGAACTGGAAGATGACAGGACTCCTGTCCGTGAATCAGATGAGTGAATTTGTTTCTCTGGTCAGGCAGATCATCCATGCCTCGCAGACGCGCACGATGGAAATAAAAAATCCATCGGTTCTGGCACTGGTAGGACCGTCCGGTTCCGGAAAAGACGCATTGACCAAAAAATTATGTCAGGAGGACCGCTTTGTCAATCCGAAAACCTATTGCACCAAGAAAAGCAGCAAGCATCATTATCTGACAAAAGAACAGTTTGCACAGCAGGATTTCTTTGAACGCACCATGTACGCCGGGGTGCATTACGGAACAAAAAAGGAAGATATCCAGGCGGTGCTTGACGATGGCAAGTATGCCGTCATGTCCCTGGATATGTGTGGCGCAATTGCCATGAAGCGGCATTTTCCGACCGCAATTATCTATGTGGCAAAAGATAAAGAAGACATGATTGCAGATATTGTGCAGTCGGATTTCCCTGTCGGGGAGAAAACCCTTCGTCTGTTGTCGCTGGATGCGGAGAAACGGAATCGGGAGATCTGCGATTTTGTCATTGATAACCGGGATGAACAGGGGAGTGAGCGCATTCTCCAACTTCTGAATTTTTGACAAAGTGACAATCAGATGGTAAATGAAAGATATCATCGTGGTCTCTGCACAAATAAAATAGATTTGAAAGATACCATCGTGGTCTCTACACAAATAAAATTGATCTGAAAGATACCATCGTGGTACCTATATACTGAAAATTTAACATTTAGATACCGAAAAGTTTCTATGGAGCAAAAATTGCTTTCCGGGATACCATTTTTTGAAAAAAACGGTATCTGGAGAAGCAATTTTTCTTTTGTAGGTGACAGTTCCTTATTTCACACTTTGAAAATAAGAAAATGTGTCACCTTAGAAATTAATTTTTTGCCTATAGACCCCAACATTTTATCGCTGAATGTTTCTATAACATTCTGTTTGTCGTTTGGTGTTCTGATCCACAAAATTTGCGGAAGCAGTTCTTTTCTTATATTTTTTAATCCACAAAATTTGCAGAAACAATTCTTTCCCTTATATTTTTCCCAATCCACAGGAAGAAGGGGGACATTTCTTTCGGAAGAACAAATTTACAACTGCGCCGTAGTTCCATTGTGTAACGTTAATTGCGTAAACGTAAAACTTTTTCTAAACCAACCTGAAATCAATACCGGCGCTAACTTGCAAATTTTTCTGTAGAAAGAGAATGTCCCCCTTCTTCCGTCACATCGAAAAAACTTATATCTGAAACAATCCCCCCCAAAAAAAATCTGCAATCCCCATTTAATGTACTGTAGAAGTATCGGTTATAAGCAAAACTTATAACCAGCTATAAAAATAAAAGACTAACACTTTTCCTACCTCTGTGGTATGATATAACCAGTTCAAACGAAAACCCCACACTTTACCGGATCAGGTAAATGTGATTTCAAAAATAGCAGAAAAAGGAGAGTATTAAAATGAGCAAAAAACATTACGCAGACAGAAATTTAAAATTTGAAACATTACAGTTACACGTAGGACAGGAGCAGGCAGACCCGGTTACCGATGCAAGAGCCGTTCCGATTTATCTGACTTCTTCTTATGTATTCCACAACTGCCAGCATGCTGCTGACCGTTTCGGATTAAAGGATGCCGGAAATATTTACGGACGTCTGACCAATCCGACAGAGGATATCTTCGAGCAGAGAATTGCAGCACTCGAAGGCGGTGTTGCAGCACTTGCGGTAGGTTCGGGAGCAGCAGCATTAACTTATGCATTTCAGGCAGTTGCGCATGCAGGAGATCATATTGTAGCTGCAAAGAACATCTACGGTGGTACTTACAACCTTCTGGCACATACGCTTCCGGATTATGGTATTGAGGCAACATTTGTAGATCCGTTCAACTATGAAGAGATTGAAGCTGCAATTAAGGATAACACCAAAGCCATCGAGATTGAGACTCTTGGAAATCCAAACTCTGAAGTAGTTGATATTGAAAAGATCGCAGGAATTGCACACAAGCATGGAATTCCGCTGATTGTTGACAATACATTCGCGACTCCGTATCTGGTCCGCCCGATTGAGCACGGCGCAGATATCGTGGTACATTCTGCTACAAAGTTCATCGGTGGACACGGAACTACCATTGGTGGTGTGATCATCGACAGCGGAAAATTTGACTGGACACAGAGCAGCAAGTGGCCATGGCTGGTAGAGCCAAACGTATCTTACCATGGGGTAAGCTTTGCAAAGGACTGCGCACCGGCAGCATTTGCTACTTATATCCGTGCAATTTTACTGCGTGACACAGGTGCTACCATTTCTCCGGTACACGCATTTATCTTCCTGCAGGGATTAGAGACACTTTCCCTTCGTGTGGAGCGTCATGTGGAGAATGCATTAAAGGTTGTTAAATACTTAGAGAGCCAGCCGCAGGTAGAGAAAGTAAATCATCCATCCATTTCCAAAGACCCGGAGCAGCAGGCACTCTACAAGAAGTATTTCCCGAATGGCGGCGGTTCCATCTTTACATTTGAGATCAAGGGCGGTGCCAAGAAAGCACAGGAATTCATCGATAACCTGGAACTGTTCTCACTGCTTGCAAACGTAGCAGATGTGAAGTCCCTTGCCATTCATCCGGCAAGCACCACACATTCCGAGTGCAATGAGGCAGAACTTTTAGATCAGGGAATCAAGCCAAACACGATCCGTCTTTCTATCGGTACAGAGAATATCGATGATATCATCGAGGATCTGGATGAGGCATTTAAGGCAATTCAGTAAAAAATCCTTCATTTTACAGGAGACCCCATGGAGAATCAGCATGGGGTCTCTTTTTATGCAAAATGTTCTCATTTTAGAACACGTAAATGCATTGAATTTCGTGAATAACGAGTATACAATTAGTGGTAGCTAATAATAAAATTAAGTATAGATAAAGGAGATTTATTATGTTTGGTTTTGGACAACTGATTGAAGTATTAAAGAAAAGCCCAAAGAAAATTGTATTCACAGAAGGAAGCGATCCTCGTATTCTTGAGGCATCTTCCCGTCTGCTTGCAAGCAGCTTTTTACATCCAATCCTTGTAGGCGATCCGGATGAAATTGAAAAGGCAGCAGAGGAGAGCGGATTTAATATCCGTGGGGCAGAGATCGTTGATCCAAAGAAATTTGACCGTATGGATGAGATGGTAGATCTGTTCTGTGAATTAAGAAAGAGCAAGGGAGTAACACCGGAGCAGGCAAGAGGCATTCTTTCCCAGGCAAACTACTTTGGCACCATGCTTGTAAAGATGGGCATTGCGGATGCACTGCTTGGCGGAGCTACATACTCTACGGCAGATACCGTTCGTCCGGCACTTCAGCTGATTAAGACAAAACCTGGCAACAGCATCGTATCTTCCTGCTTTATTCTGGTTCGTCCGTCTGCAACAGGTGAGAACGAGGTCCTTGCAATGTCTGACTGTGCGATCAACATCCATCCGACCGAGGATGAACTCGTAGAGATCGCCGGTGAGTCAGCTGCCTGTGCAAGAATTTTCGGTGTAGATCCGAAGGTTGCATTTTTAAGCTACTCTACACTTGGTTCTGGAAAGGGCGAGGATGTAGATAAGATGCGCAATGCAGCACATAAGGCACGCGAGAAATACCCGGATCTTCCAATTGAGGGAGAATTACAGTTTGATGCAGCGGTATCACCAAGAGTTGCAAGAACAAAGTGCCCGGATTCTTCAGTTGCCGGACATGCAAATACCTTTATTTTCCCGGATATCAATGCCGGAAATATCGGATACAAGATTGCACAGAGACTTGGTAATTTCGAAGCTTACGGTCCGATTTTGTTAGGTCTGAATGCGCCAATCAATGATCTGTCCCGTGGATGTAATGCATCAGAAGTATATTCCATGGCAATCATTACAGCAGCACTTGCATAGTTGAAAACTGATGTGATACTTCGTTCGGGGACTGTTTGATACAGCCCCCGAATTTGTGTTATAATAAAACAGGCTTGAAGCCTGTGAAGGTCATCAGGCTTTGCCTGGTGGCATGTTATCATTAGAATTTATAAGGAAGCTGTTTGCAGGGGGAACTGGAATCAGCAACATCATAAAAAGACAGGAGAAGAAAAATGCGTGTAGGAATGGGTTATGATGTACACAAACTGGTGGAGGGACGGCCACTGATTCTCGGAGGTGTGGAGATTCCGCATACACTGGGACTGCTCGGACATTCGGATGCGGATGTGCTTGTGCATGCAATCATGGATGCACTGCTTGGTGCTGCAGCACTCGGGGATATCGGAAAACATTTTCCGGATACCGATCCGCAGTATAAGGGAATTTCCAGCATGAAACTGCTCGAACATGTGCGCCTTTTACTGGAAAAGAATGGTTATGTGGTAGAAAATATTGATGCGACAGTGATTGCACAGAAGCCAAAGCTGCGTCCGTATATTGCGCAGATGGAGGAGAATATTGCAAAGACCCTTGGCATTGCAAAAGAGCAGATCAATATCAAGGCAACGACCGAGGAAGGGCTTGGGTTTACCGGAACAGAAGAAGGAATTTCGTCACAGGCAATCTGTATGCTGAACGGATTTTATGAGAGCAGTATGGTTGTCGGGGGCGGGAGTAAATGTGCAGGATGTCCCGGGTGCAGCAGATCATAGATAAGACGTGACTTTTGCCGGAAAATATTGTACACTTAAAATATATAAGAAGAAACAGATGGAAGGACAGACACAATGGACAATCAATTTCGCTTTTACAATACACTGACAAGAAAGATTGAGACCGTGATACCGCACGAAGATGGCAAAATCAAAATGTATACCTGTGGACCGACCGTTTATCATTTTGCGCATATCGGGAATCTGCGTACCTATATCATGGAGGATATTCTTGTGCGTGGACTTTCCTATGTGGGATATGATGTAAAGCGCGTCATGAATATCACGGACGTGGGACACCTTTCTTCCGATGCGGATACGGGGGAAGACAAAATGTTAAAAGGTGCTAAGCGTGAGCACAAGACCGTTATGGAAGTGGCAAAATTTTATGCAGATGCATTTTTTGAGGACTGCCGGAAATTAAATATCAAAAAAGCGGATGTGGTAGAACCTGCAACCCATTGCATTCCGGAATTTATTCACATGATCGAGGTACTTCTTAAAAAGGGATATGCTTATCAGGCCGGTGGAAATGTTTATTTTGATACCAGCGGACTGGAGGATTATTTTGTATTTTCTTCCGCAGTCGAAAAGGAACAGTTGCAGGTCGGCGTGCGTGACGATGTGGAGGAAGATGAAAATAAACGGAATAAAAACGATTTTGTTCTCTGGTTTACAAAATCCAAATTCGAGGATCAGGCATTGAAGTGGGACAGCCCGTGGGGTGTTGGATATCCGGGATGGCATATTGAGTGCTCCTGCATCGGAATCAAACATCTGGGTGAGTATATGGATATTCACTGTGGCGGAGTAGATAATATTTTTCCACACCATACAAACGAGATTGCACAGTCCGAAAGCTATCTGGGACACAAATGGTGCCCGTACTGGTTCCATGTAAACCACCTGAATGACCAGACCGGAAAAATGAGTAAGTCCAAGGGCGATTTCCTGACGGTATCTCTATTGGAGAGCAAAGGGTACGATCCTCTGGCATACCGTATGTTCTGTCTGCAGTCTCATTATCGTAAGCCACTCGTATTTTCTTATGACAATCTGGACAACGTAGAGAGTGCATACGAAAAATTAGTAAAAAAGATTGCCACCTTCAAAGATGAGGGAGAGATGGAGCAGGAAGCATTTGAAGCATTCCGTAAAAAGTTTGCAGATGCAATCCGTGATGATCTGAATACTTCCATGGCACTGACCATCGTCTATGACGTGGTAAAGGCAGATATCAGTGAAAAGACAAAGCTGGCACTGCTGAATGATTTTGACCAGGTGCTGGCACTGAATCTGACAACCGCAGGTAAGGAGAGACTGGACGCGGGAACGAGCGTGGATGCAGAACTGGAACAGTTCATCAATGAAAAGATTGCGGAGCGTGCCGGGGCAAAGAAAGCGAAAGATTTTGCCCGTGCAGATGCAATCCGCGACGAGCTTCTTGCACGGGGCATCACCATCAAAGATACCCGCGAAGGTGTCGTATGGGAGCGCAATGCATGAGTGAAGGAATTGACGCATACATCAAGAAAAAATTTGAGGTTCCGGATGTCGATATCCGGACCTATTCCCCACTGACACTGGCTTATATCGGGGATGGTGTTTTTGATCTGGTGATCCGGTCGGTTGTTGTGGGCAAGGGAAATACCCGTCCCAACCAGCTGCATCACCGGACGAGTCAGATTGTAAAAGCACATACGCAGGCAGTTATCATACAATATCTTGAACCGATGCTTACAGAGGAAGAAGCGGACATCTATCGCAGAGGACGCAATGCCAAGTCGGCAACCATGGCAAAAAATGCAACGATGGCGGATTACCGTAAGGCAACGGGGCTGGAGGCACTGGTGGGATATCTGTATCTGACGGACCGGTTCGACCGGCTGGTTTCATTGATTAAAGAAGCAGCAGATGGTCTGCATCTGCGTTTATAAGGTAAAAAATTATGGAAGACGAAAAGAAAACATTTACCGGAATGAAAGAAAATCATATCGAAGGACGTAACGCTGTCCTTGAGGCATTTCGTTCTGGCAGGACAATCGATAAATTATATGTTCTGGACGGCTGTCAGGATGGACCGGTCAGATCCATTACCAGAGAGGCAAGAAAGCACGATACAATCGTCAATTATGTGACAAAAGAACGCCTCGATCAGATTTCCGAGACAGGAAAGCACCAGGGTGTGATTGCTGTCAGTGCAGCATATGATTATGCCAGGGTGGAAGATATTCTGGCACTTGCAGAAAAAAAAGGAGAACCACCGTTTATCCTGATTTTAGACGGAATCGAAGATCCACATAATCTGGGGGCAATTATCCGTACCGCCAATCAGGCAGGGGCACATGGTGTAATCATTCCAAAACGCCGTGCCGTAGGACTGACACCGACCGTCGCACGTACATCGGCAGGTGCGGTTAATTATGTACCGGTAGCAAAAGTGACAAATATCTCCAATACCATGAAAGAACTCAAAGACCGCGGTATGTGGTTTGTGTGTGCGGATATGGATGGAACCTTAATGTACGATATGGATCTGACCGGACCGATCGGTCTGGTGATCGGAAATGAGGGAGATGGAGTCAGTCCACTCGTAAAGAAAAACTGTGATATGGTGGCTTCCATTCCAATGAAGGGAGATATTGATTCCTTAAATGCATCGGTGGCTGCAGGAGTTCTCTCGTATGAGATTGTGCGTCAGAGGATGAAGAAGGGATAAGAAAAGAATGAAGTATGATGCTTGTACGGATGAGGAACTGATTGAAAGACTCCGGCAGGGAGAAACAGAGATCACGGACTATATTCTCGAAAAATATAAGCCGCTTGTCCGCAAATATGCCAATGCCATGTATCTGATCGGAGGAGAAACCGATGATCTGATTCAGGAAGGCATGATTGGATTGTTTAAGGCCATCCGGGATTTTTGCCTGGACAAAGACAGCAGTTTTTTCCATTTTGCAGGGTTGTGTATTCACCGTCAGCTGTATTCTGCAATAGAGGCATCCAACAGAAAAAAGCATCAGCCTTTGAATTCCTATTTATCTTTTTTTGAGCAGGGGGCAGAAGGCAGTATTGGGTTTACCAGCAGCCCGGAGCAGCTGGTGATCGAACAGGAAGTGTCCAGGGAGTTGTGGAACCGGGTGAACAGCCGGTTAAGTCCGATGGAAAAACAGGTGTTGCAATTTTATCTGGACGGAAATAACTATATGCAGATCGCAGGGCTGATGAAGAAAAGCCCGAAATCTGTCGACAATGCATTACAGAGAATACGTCAAAAGATCAGGCAGATGAATCATCTGGAGGAAAGAGGGTGAGCGTATGAAGTTTTCAAAAATTGGAAAACATACCATTCGTTGTGTAATATCAGAACAGGAAATTCAGGATCTGGGATACACCATTGAGGAAATTATGAGCAATGGGGAGCGGACGCAGGAATTTATGAACCAGATTTTTGATATGGCAGAACAGAGTTTTGAGACAAAATTTGAACTGGGCATCAAGACAGTGCGTGCTGATTTTATGTCAGACCATACGCTGGCACTTACGTTTTCGGAGCATCCGGGATCGGATGAAATGATGGAGCATCTGAAAGATATTGTCAATGGACTGATGAATGCAATTCCACAGCAGAAGTGGGCACAGATTAATGAAGCACGGCAAAACGAGGGAAATCCGGATCAGGTTCCTGTTTATGCCACGATTGTGTTTGCGGATTTTGATAGGCTGCTCCGTTATGCAAAAAACATTATGCCACCGGATCTGCCTACGGGTCAGCTTTATAAATACGAGGATCGCTATATGCTGATCCTTACATTTTCCGGTATGGAAGAGGGCAGTTTAAGGAGACTCTCGAATCTGACGGATGAATATGCACAGGATATTCTTGTCGGAGCGGAGCGGAAAGCGTTCATACAGGAACACGGCATCTGTATTTTGAAAAATAATGCCCTGCAGCAACTCCGGCAATTGTAAAAGAACTGTATTTTGTCAGAAAATAAGAATAGATGATTGCAAAAACAAGAAATAGAAAAGGAGCATCCATATATGGTGCCCCTTTTTTAATATGATAAGATTTATCCTAATACTTTTCGGATGGACTCTAATACACGGTCTGCCTGAAATGGCTTAACAATGAAATCCTTTGCGCCGGACTGGATTGCCTCAATAACCATGGACTGCTGTCCCATTGCAGAACACATAACGCATGTAGCGTTTGGATCAGCTGCTTTGATCTCCTTGAGTGCCTGAATACCGTCTTTGTTTGGCATCGTGATGTCAAGAGTAACCAGATCTGGTTTCAGCTCGTTATACTTTGCAACGGCCTCTACACCGTCTGCTGCTTCACCAGCGATCTCAAATCCGCCCTTTGTCAGAATGTCCTTGAGCATCATTCGCATGAATGCTGCATCATCAACGATTAATATCTTTGCCATTTATATATCCTCCTGTTTTAAAATCTGTTTTACTATGCTGATAGGGTATAACTGTATCAGCTCACTATCGATCAGGTCTTCCACGGTCAGGCGAAAAGTGACCTTGACGATATCTGTTCCATTACATAGTTCATCCGGAATCTCGAAAGTCTTGCGATCCTTTGAATTGATAAGCGGAAATCCAATATCTGTCGGCCTGGATAACAGTGACGCCATAGATGTGGCAATGGATCCACACATCTGGTTCATGGCTTCTGCAATTGCTGATAACGTGAGATCATCGAGCTGCAGATTGGAAAGATTACGACCGTCACCGCCCATCATAAGACTTGCAATGACCAGCGCATCCTGAACATCCAGTACCATAAGATTTGTCCCGTCTAAGCCGCTTGTGTATGGAACCTTGACCAGAATATGGTTGTCACTTTCCAGCGTGTTTTCTTTGTCCAGTACTTCTACAAGCGGAGTGGTAATGTTTGTTGAACGGTTGATGATCATACTGAGGGCGGTAGCCGCAGTACCTGTACAGATATTTGCAACTTCACCGATGATATCAGCCTGTTCTTTCGTGATATTCTCCATAGAATTTCCTCCATAGTACCTATTACTACATTTGATTATAGCAAATTTTAGCACATAAAGAAAGAAAATCTTTGCTTTTTTTCACTTTTCATTGGTATCATAACACAGATGTGGTAAAATTGGAATAACAAAAACATGGAATAACCGTAGAAAGGAGAAAAAATGGGAGATATCGAATATCAGGAAGCACTCAAACTTGGAAAAAAAGAATATAAGGCATGCGTTTCGCAGGGGCGCTTTCCCTATCTGCCGGTTCTGGATGATATTTTATCCAGAGAAAATATCCAGACGGAACAGAATATGGGGCTGATGCAGATACCATTGGATTTTGTGGTTGGTACGGCGACGAAAGGGAGAACGTATTCTTTTGCAGCCAATTTTATGCCGATCCTCGATGGGGATACAGAGTTTGCATTCAAATGGATCGCGCTGTCCGATGCACAGGTAAACGAAGGCATCCGGGATCCGATTATTGCTTATGAATATATGAACCGTTATTATGTGGTGGAGGGAAACAAGCGTGTCAGTGTACTGAAGTATTTTAAGGCAGATTCCATTGTCGCCAACGTGACACGTAAGATTCCAAAGTATTCCGAGGATGAGGACGTAAAATTATATTATGAATATATGAAGTTTCATCAGATTTCGGGATTGAACAATATCGAATTTTCCAAAATCGGTATGGCGGATAAACTGCTTGCACTGATGGGATCCACTGCCATATGGGATGCGGATACCCGAATGGAATTTAACAGTCTGGTCAATCATTTCACAAAGGCATATGAGTTCCGCGGAGGGCGCAAACTGCCGATCCGGGTGGGGGATGCGCTGACTGCATTTATCAATGTATATGGTTACAATACGGTTCTTGGCATGTCGGATGATGAGCTGAGTTTAAATATTGTGAAATGCTGGAATGAGTTTGTCATGCTCACAGAGAAACAGAGTGTTGGTCTGGTCATGGATCCGCTGGCGGCAGAAGAGCGTAAGGGAAGAAGCATCTTCAGTTACTTTATGCCATCGTCAGCAAAGAAATTTACCGTGGCATTCCTGTATCCAAAATCACCGGATACATCCGACTGGATTTATGCGCATGACCTTGGGCGCAATTATCTGGAAGAGACGTTCCCGGATCAGATGAAGACCATCTGTGTCAATGATGTGACGGAGGAACGCACGGAGCAGGTGCTGAATGACGTGATCCGTCAGGGGGCAGATATCATATTTGAGGTGGCACCGCAGATGATGAAAGACAGTCTGAAAGTGGCTGTGGATCATCCGGATGTAAAGATTTTAAACTGCAGTCTGAATACTTCGCATAAGTATATCCGCACGTACTATGCCCGGATGTATGAAGCAAAATTCCTTTCGGGAATGATTGCAGGTGCACTGGCAGAAAATGACAGGATTGCATATATTGCAGATTACCCGATATACGGAATGATTGCAAATATTAATGCCTTTGCGCTGGGAGCAAGTTTTACCAATCCACGGGCAAGGATTTATCTTGCATGGTCCACTAGTGAAAATTATGACAGGGAACGGTTCTTAAAGGACAACAATATTCAGGTGGTATCGGATCAGGATATGATTACACCGCGCGATCCGGGCAGGCAGTTTGGGCTGTATGAGTGTTCGGAGGATGGAAGGAAACTGAATCTGGTGATGCCACTCTGGAACTGGGGTGTATTCTATGAAAAAATGATCCAGAGTATTCTTGCGGGATCTTACCAGTCGGAAGAAAATTCTGAGGGCAGGGCGCTCAACTACTGGTGGGGAATGTCTGCGGGTGTGATTGACCTGATCTGTTCGAAGAATGTACCGACCGGGGTCAAGCGTCTGGTGGATCACTTAAAGAGTGATATTAAAAAGGGAGATATTGTGCCGTTTTACGGAGAAATCCGTGCACAGGACGGGACACTCAAAAACAAGAAGGATAAAGCCATGAAACCGGAAGCCATCATGGAGATGGACTGGCTGACAGATAATGTCATTGGGGAGATACCGACAATGGGAGAATTACGTGCAGAGGCACGTCCGGTTGTCCAGATAAAAGGTGTAGAGGAAAAAATGAAATAATGAAGATACTAGTAATAGCAGATGAAGAATCTCAGAAAATCTGGGATTTCTTTCGAAAAGAAGACTATGCGGATATTGATCTGGTAATTTCCTGTGGTGACCTGAAAGCAGATTATCTGTCATTTATCGCAACGATGATTGCAGTTCCGGTATTGTATGTGCATGGAAACCATGATGATAAGTACGAAAGAAAGCCACCGGAGGGATGTATCTGTATTGAAGATACCGTGTATATGTTTCATGGGATAAGGATTCTCGGACTGGGAGGATCTTACCGTTATAAACCAGGGGTGAACCAGTATACGGAAGTGCAGATGGAACGCCGCATCCGGAGACTTTTCTGGAAAATACACCGAAAAAGGGGCATTGATATTTTGGTGACACATGCCCCGGCAGGCGGTATGCATGATGGGGAAGATCTCTGCCATAAAGGGTTTGATGCATTTTATCGTGTGATTAACAAATACCATCCGAAATATTTTGTACATGGACATATGCATATGAATTATGGAAGGGATATTCCGCGGGAGGATTTCATCGGAGATACCAAAGTGATCAATGCATATGAGAGATATGTAATTGAAATTTAAAAATTGTCTGATAACCACGCGTTATACTGTCAGGCTTTGCACTGCGGTGCAAATGATTGCATGATTATAGCCCTGACCCATAGGGGCATGTTTTCCGGGCTGTAATCATTGCGGATCACATCAGGGGAAAACGGCAACACGCTGGAAACTGTAATTTGATAAAATAATTAAAAAATTCTTGACAATTTAGAAAATACCATGTATGATGTAGGAGTTGACGCGGTCAACGAGATGCTGATGTGGCTCAGAGGTAGAGCACTTCCTTGGTAAGGAAGGGGTCACGGGTTCAATTCCCGTCATCAGCTCGCTTCATAAAACGGTGGAATCCTTTGGGGTTCTGCCGTTTTGCAATTTTTCAGATGTTTTAAAGGAGGTTTTACAGATGGAATCAATGAAGGATTATGAAAAGGAGCTGGAACGTTCTTTCCGCACGATTAACGAAGGAGATATTGTCAGTGGAGCTGTGGTAGCAGTAACCGATGAAGAAGTGACACTTGACCTGAATTATTATGCACCGGGAATTATCAAAATTGAAAATCTGAGCAATGATCCAGATTTTCATGCCAAGGAAGAATTACAGCCGGGAGACATCATCGAGGCAACGGTTGTGCGTACAGATGACGGACACGGAAACATCGAATTGTCGAAAAAGGAAGCAAACGAAGTGCTTGCCTGGGATAAACTCCGGGAGATGATGGAGCAGCAGACGGTTGTGACTGTCCGGATCAAAGAGAGTGTGCCGAGTGGTGTGGTTGCATTCTTAGAAGGAATCCGGGCATTCATTCCGGCATCCCAGTTGTCCGCAGATTATGTGGAAGACACGGATGCATGGATCGGAAAAGATGTGCGTGTCGTTGTGATTACCGTAGATCCTGAGAAGAATAAACTGGTATTGTCCGGAAAAGTTGTGGCAAGACAGGAGCGCGAGGAAGAAAGAAATCACCGGATTGCCATGCTTGTGCCTGGATCTGTGGTAGAGGGAACTGTAGAATCCATTATGCCATACGGAGCATTCATCAATATCGGGAATGGCATCAGCGGTCTGGTTCATATTTCACAGATCAGCCAGAAGCGGATCTCTTCCGTTCATGAAGTTTTAAAAGAGGGACAGAAAGTAAAGGCGAAGATTTTAAATACCAACGATGGAAAAGTCAGCCTGAGCATGAAAGCGCTGGAAGATATTATGGAAAAGCCGCAGGAGGAAGAAGAGGCAGAGGCAATCGAGTACAGCTCAAATGAAACGGCCGGAACAAGTCTTGGAGATCTTCTTTCCAGATTCAAATTATAATCAGATTTTCTTTAGACAGTAAAAAACCCGTGAAGATGAACAGCAGACCGTTCATCTTCACGGGTTCTTTTTAGAAATTAAGCGTTGGAATTCTGATAATAACCAAGCACTTTTTTGACATAATTCTGTGTTTCCTTAAACGGTGGAATACCACCGTACTTGTCGACATTTCCACCACCGGCATTGTATGCGGCAAGCGCAAGGGAAACATCTCCGTTGTATTTCTTTAAGTTCTGCGCCATCAGTTTGGCACCACCCATAATATTTTGCTGTGCATCGTATGCATTTGTGACACCAAGTCCTTTTGCGGTGGACGGCATCAGCTGCATGACACCCATGGCACCGGCAGAGCTGGTTGCGGATGGATTGAAATTGGATTCCTGCTTGGCAATGGCTTTGAGCAGGTTGATATCCACACCGTATGTTTCAGAAGCTTCTTTGAAATATTCTTCGAGGTTCTCCGGAGAAGAAACACTGCCGGAGGAGGTGGTACTATTTGTTGCAGAAGAACTGGAAATTGCCGGGGTATCCGTGACCGGAGACGTATCAACCGGTGCATCGGTCTGCGGGGTAAATCCAAGGATCTGCTGTACCGTATCCAGGGAAACGGCACCACTGTTGCTGGCGGCAAGCAGTGCGTCCACTGCCATGGCCTGTACGCTGCGCTCAGCGGAAGCCAGACATTCCTTAAATGTGGTGACGGCTTCATCCGTATTTTTCGGTGCCTGTATATTGGCAGAAGCTGCTTCCTGCAGCCGGGCTGTCTGTGTCTGATCAATATAAGGTAAAACTGTTACACCCATGATGTTCCTCATCTTTCGTTCGCTTAATCTAACATTCGATCATGCATATCATATCATAATCTGTGGAAAAATAAAAGGAAAAGGCGAAAATTGCTTGAATTTGTAAAAGAGTTGTTGTAGCATAACATCAGACGAAAAAGTGTAGATAAAGGAGCCAGATTATGGAGAAAAAGCCGTTTGTAACAAAGAGTCAGGTGGAGGAGATCGTCAAAACATACCCGACACCGTTTCATTTATATGATGAAAAAGGCATTCGTGAGAATGCAAAAAAAGTAAAGGAAGCTTTTGCATGGAATCCGGGATTCCGCGAGTATTTTGCAGTGAAAGCAACCCCAAACCCATATATTTTAAAAATTTTACAGGAATATGATATGGGATGTGACTGTTCCTCTTACACAGAACTGATGCTTGCAAAGTCCTGTGGATTTGACGGAAAGCATATTATGTTTTCTTCAAATGATACGCCGGCAGAGGAATTTGCCTATGCGGATGAACTCGGGGCAATCATCAATCTGGATGATTTCACCCATATTGATTTCTTAGAAGAAACGATCGGTCATATTCCGGAGACCATCAGCTGCCGTTACAATCCAGGCGGAGTATTTGAACTGAGCAACGGAATCATGGACAACCCTGGAGATTCCAAATACGGCATGACAAAGGATCAGCTCATCGAAGCGTTTAAGATTTTAAAGGATAAGGGAGCAAAGCATTTCGGTGTCCATGCATTTCTTGCCAGCAATACCGTCACAAACGAATACTATCCGAAGCTTGCAGGAGAACTGTTTGAACTGATCGTGGAATTAAAGGAAAAGACCGGATGTGATATCAGATTCGTAAATCTTTCCGGTGGTGTGGGAATCCCTTATACACCGGACAAGGAGCCGAATGATATCGCTGTCATCGGAGAAGGTGTGCACAAAAAGTTCGATGAGATCTTAGTTCCGGCAGGACTTGGGGATGTATCCATTTATACCGAGATGGGACGTTTCATGCTCGGACCTTACGGATGCCTTGTGACGAAGGCCATCCATGAGAAACATATCTACAAAGAGTATATTGGTGTGGATGCATGTGCAGCAAACCTGATGCGTCCGGCAATTTATGGGGCATATCATCACATTACGGTTCTTGGAAAAGAAAATGCACCATGCGATCACGTGTATGATGTGACAGGAAGTCTTTGCGAGAACTGCGATAAGTTCGCGGTTGACCGGAAACTGCCAGAGATCGACATGGGAGATTATCTTGTGATCCACGATACCGGAGCACATGGATTTTCCATGGGATATAATTACAATGGACGTCTTCGTTCTGCAGAATTACTGCTCAAAGAAGACGGAAGTGTGAAGATGATCCGTCGTGCAGAGACACCGGAAGATTACTTTGCAACATTTGACTGTTTTGATGATATCAGGATCACAAAATAAAAGAGTTAGGATGTACAGATAAAATAACAGAGGACGCAAATCCCGGGGAAACGGGATGCGTCCTCTTTTTGTTTAAGAAAACGATGTGCCGCAAAAAGAAAGACCTCAGATTTCCGATTGGAAACCTGAGGTCTTTTATATGCCGGCAGTGGGACTTGAACCCACACGATGTTGCCATCAACAGATTTTGAGTCTGCCTCGTCTGCCAATTCCGACATGCCGGCGCGAACAAATATTATATTAACATATGAAAGACGCATTTGCAAGCCTTTTTATGATTTCGGGAATAGGACTTTTGGTTCATTGACAGAAGTTATCATATATGATAACTTTAGAATACATGAGCACGATTTATAAAGGTGTAAGGGGGCGGATATGCAGGAACATAATCACGCCAGACAGGAAATTGCATCCCAGCTTCGGCAGGTGCGAAAGGAGCAGGGGATGACACAGGAACGGCTCGCAGAAAAAGTCGGTACCAGAAAGTCAAATATTTCCCGTCTGGAGAGCGGGAGATATAATCCGAGTCTGGACTTTCTGGAAAAAGTTGCAGGAGGACTTGGCAGGGAGATTGAGGTAAAAGTCACGTGAGGAGGAAGATGCAAAAAGCATGACGATGAAACTTGGAAATTATAAGGATAACGACGTGGAACTGTGCCGTACCACTAATTCCAGAGTGAGTACACATACGGCAGAGGCACTGCTTGAACAGCACATTCCATTTACAAAGAACAGTAAAAAGATTCCTTTTTTTAAGAGGGAAACCTACCAGGGGGCAGATACCCTCTGGGTGATCACCATCAATCCACGCAGATACGGGCAGGCACGCCGTGTGATCGATGGTATGGATCGTGCATACCGGGAGCGTCTGGTGTTATCCAATTACTAGAATGAAATTATGATAAAAATGTGAAATGCGTTTTAAAAGCAGAATGAGTGTGGTAAAATTCTATTCAGATAAAATCGTATGAAAGCGATGGAAATGGAAGGAATGGAAGGAGCCATACTCATTTTTATGTTAGGGAACATGGAGCAGACAGTCGCACGCAAGCAGACAAAAAGGGAGAAAAACAACGCACAGAAACGGACAGAAGGGTGGAAACAGAAGGGCATATGGCTGTTATGGTATGCCGTGGTTCCAGTGTTTGCTTTTTACCTGATGGAATGTTATGAACACAATCCGTTTGCGGAAGTGCGTGTGGGAGCACAGCTTTTTAATATTTTTTTGTTTGAGCTGATCGGATGGATGTTATATTTTCTGACCGGAAGAATGTGTTTTGCGTCCAGAGTGCTGTACGGACTTGCTGTGGCGTTTGGAATCACCAATCATTATGTGATGAAATTCCGTTCCACACCGTTTGTTCCGTGGGATCTGTTTTCGGCTGGAACAGCAGCCAGTGTGGCTGGAAACTATGATTTTACACCGGACCGGCGCATGGTGATTGTTACACTTGTTTTTATTGCATTATTTGTGCTGACCCGCCTTTTTAAAAAAGGCCCGCGTTTTTCCTGGAAAATAAGGCTGGGGAGTATCGTACTGGTGGGACTGGTATTGTGTACATTTGTCAATGCCCTGCAGCAGGAATCGTTTCAGACAAAACATTATCTGTATCCGTTTCTGTTCACACCGGCATATATGACAAAAGTAAATGGCATGGCGGTAACCTTTGCCATGGATCTTGCCTATGTGGCAGTGGAGCGTCCGGCAGGATACGATGCGGATGAAGCAAAAGAGACGCTGGCGAAATACGAAACGAAAACAACAGAAACCGACACACAGGATCTGCCCAACATCATTGTCATCATGGATGAGGCATTTTCGGATTTAAAAGTGCTGGGACCGTTAGAAACCAATGAGGATTACATGCCGTTTATGCACCGGATGCAGCAGGGGGAGAAAAACACGGTCACGGGATATGTCCAGACATCTGTGTGTGGGGGAAACACTGCGGATTCGGAATTTGAATTTCTGACAGGCAATACGATGGCATTCCTTCCGAACGGAAGTATTCCGTATCAGCAGTACATCAAGAGCAGGACACCGTCTTTAGCAGGTTATCTGAAATCCTTAGGATATGCGACCTATGCACAGCATCCGTATCAGGCCAGCGGATGGAACCGGGATAAAGTGTATCCTCTGCTTGGATTTGACAATCTGGATTTTATGGAAGATTACAGGGATGTCTCCTATGTGCGCAATTATATCAGCGATGCATCGGATATGGAGCACATGATAGAAACTTATGAGAAAAACAAAGCCTCCGGCAAACCGGCCTTTATTTTCAATGTGACGATGCAGAATCATGGCGGATATACCGATACCTATATGAATCTGACGAATGATATCCAGTCACAGTATGCCAGCGAACCGCTCAATCAGTACCTGACACTGATCCACAAGACCGATCAGGCACTCGAAAATCTGATTGATTATTTTTCCAAAGTGGATGACAGGACGATCATCGTATTTTTTGGGGATCATCAGCCGAATGATACAGTGGCTTCTGTCGTGGAAAACGGGGCACAGGCAGAGACACAAAAACGTTATCTCGTACCTTATCTGGTGTGGAGTAATTATGGGATCGAGGGAGCGAAAGATAAAAATACGAGTCTGAATTATCTTGCGGCGCAGGTACTTACCGCAGCAGGAGTGCCAACGAATGCATACCAGAATTACCTCTTAAGTCTGAGCAAAACTTACCCGGTGATCTCTGCAGCGGGGCAGACAAAAGGGATCGGAGCCGATGAAAAACAGCTTCAGACTTACAAGAAGCTTCAGTATTATCAGTTGTTTGAAAAAAACAAGGAAAAGGATGAGTAAGAACATGAAAAAAATGATTTCGCGGATGGTGTCGCACCGGTCATTTCCTTATGTGATGGCATTTCTTATGCCATTTATAATCTGTGTGGTCATCTGTATCGGAAACGGGGTATATCCTTTCGGGGATAACTGTATTCTGCATATCGATATGTATCATCAGTACTGTCCGTTTTTTACAGAGTTTCTTCATAAATTAAGAACCGGCGGAAGTCTGCAGTATTCCTGGAACCTGGGACTGGGATCGGATTTTGTTTCCCTGTATGCCTATTATCTGGCGAGTCCGCTTAATTTTCTGATCGTGCTCTGCCCGAAACATTATGTGATCGAGTTTATGACGATACTGGTGCTGGCAAAGATTGCCCTGTGCGGACTGACTTTTTTCTTATTCTTAAAATATCATTTTCATCTGATTGGAAAAGACTCAAAACTCCATAAAAATCAGGTGATTCCGGCACTTGTATGTTCTACGGCATATGCATTGTCCGGATTTGTGGCAGCCTACAGCTGGGATATCATGTGGATGGACTGCATCCTTCTTTTTCCTCTGATCATGGTGGGACTGGAAAAACTGGTACGGGAGCAGAAACCGGGACTGTATTTTGTGACACTTGCATTGTCGGTGTTTGCAAATTATTACATTTCCATCATGATCTGTATCTTTCTGGTGTTTTATTTTATTCTTCTCTTTTTTACACAAAAAGGTGGAAAACTGAAAGTATTTTTACGGTTTGCATGGTATTCCCTGCTGGCAGGGTCTGTCTCGATGGTACTGCTATTGCCGGAGATCGCCGTGCTTTCTGCTTCCGGGTCTGCCGAAGACAGCTTTCCGAAAACGCTGGAGTGGTATTTTTCTGTTATTGCGGAGCTGGGGCGTGCGGCAGCCGTCACTACAAGTTATACGGGAAATGATCACTGGCCCAATCTGTATGCCGGGGCATTTACTCTGGTACTGGTATGGCTGTATGTGCTGAACCGCAGAATCTCCTGGAAGGAAAAGGTTCCGCGTATGCTGATGCTTGCCTTTTTCCTTGTGAGCTTTGCGGATAACCAGCTGGATTATATCTGGCATGGCATGCATTTTCCGCAGGCGTTGCCGGGCAGACAGTCATTCCTTTACATTTTTATGCTTCTGGTCATGGGGTTTGCAACGATCCGCAAATGGAAAGGAACCAGATGCTGGCATATCATCATAGCAGTGCTTGCCGCACTGACACTGATGGTTCTCTCCGGATATTACGGGGATGAACTGGTGACGGAGTACATGGCAGTAGTTATTACCATGCTGTTTATCCTAGTTTATGGAATCCTGCTTCTTTTGCTTAAAATTGCCCCGAAGAAAATGCGGATAGCCCTGCGGGAAGCTGCCTTTTGTGTTGCCATTGCAGAACTGGCAGTCAATATGGCGGTAACCGGGCTTGGCGTTACCAGCCGCGTGGCATATACGGATAAACAGGGGTACTACGAAGATCTGCTGCAACAGGCAAAAGAGGATAACGGAAATGACGGATTTTACCGGGTGGAGGACAGCGGGCGAAAAACCAAAAACGATGACAGCCTGTACGGATACCGTTCGGCAACCATATTTTCTTCCCTGATGAATCTGGATGTCAGCCATCTCTTCCAGAGCTTGTATATGGAGGGCGGAAAGAATTTCTACTGTTATAATGGTGCTTCTCCGCTTCCGTCAGCTATGTTTTCTGTGAAATATATGCTTTCTTCCAATCCAGAGGATGAAAGTCCTTTGCGGACACTTCTGGGCAGCAGTAACGGAAATTATCTTTATCGGAATAACTACTGCCTGCCGCTTGGCTATATGATGAGCGAGAAGGCAATAAAAGGCTGGGAATCTTCCATGCTTGATAGGATCGGTTCCCTGAATTCCCTGGCACAGCAGCTGGGAGCAAAAGGAGACATGCTTTATCCGGCAGCCTGCACACAGTCGCAGGCAGCCGGAGATACGACAATTGATATATCTGAGGATGGATATTATTATGCGGATTATGTGACCTGCAATGCGGATTCCCTGACAGTATCAAGAGATGACGGATGGACGCAGCAGTATGGAAAGACCACCCACCGGTATCTGCTGGATCTGGGAGAGTGCAAAGCAGGAACAAAGGTCCATATTACCAATCTCAATGCAGAAACGATCGAATACCATGTGTACCGCCTGAATTTCAAGGCCATGTGCACCGCGTATGAGACGCTCAGTGAACAGACCATGTCACTCGAAAAAATGACAGATCGCAGGATCGTTGGAAGTATCGATGTCAGGCAGGCGGGAAGACTGATTCTGTCAGTGCCGGCAGATGAGGGCTGGAGTCTGTATGTAGACGGTAAAAAGACGAAAATAAAGCCTTTCGCGGATGCACTCATTGGTGTACACTTAAAAGAAGGAACGCATAAGATCGAGCTGCGTTATACCACACCGGGCGTACAGATCGGAGCTGCCATCAGCATAGCTGCGCTTCTGTTATTCCTGTTTAGTATGTGGATAAGATATAAGATAAGGGGGAAACATGGGGAAAAAATGTATCAGTATCGTCGTACCGATGTACAATGAGCAGGAATCTCTGCAGATTTTGTACCGGGAATTAAACCGCGTGACACGGGAAATGGGCGATTATGATTTTGAATATTTATTTGTCAATGACGGATCGAAGGATGCAACACTGCAAAAGATCCGGGAACTTGCAGCAGAAGATGAGCGCGTGCACTATCTTTCTTTTTCCCGCAATTTTGGAAAAGAAGCGGCGCTGCTGGCAGGATTGTCCTATGCAAAGGGGGATTATGTGACGACGATGGATGCGGATCTGCAGGATCCGCCATCGCTCTTGCCACAGATGGCTGCGATGTTAGAAGCCGGAGACTGTGACAATGTGGCAACCCGCCGGGTGAACCGGCAGGGAGAGCCAAAGATCCGTTCGTTTTTTGCACGCATGTTTTATAAAGTTATGCGGAAACTTTCCCACATTGAGATTGCAGACGGGGCAAGGGATTACCGTCTGATGAACCGTGCAATGGTAGATTCCATTCTTTCTGTCAGTGAATATAACCGGTTTTCCAAAGGAATCTTTGCCTGGGTCGGATATGATACCAAATGGCTGGAATTTCAAAATGTAGAACGGTCTGCGGGAGAAACCAAGTGGAGTTTCTGGAAACTTGTGCGCTATTCGTTTGATGGGATTATCAATTTTTCGGATGTTCCGCTGAAGATTTCCTCGTATCTGGGGCTGGTGCTCACCGTGGTTTCTTTTATTGCAATCATCGCGGAAATCGTACGCGCATTGGTATTCGGGGATCCGGTTGCCGGCTGGCCGTCGCTGGTATGTATCGTGACATGCATTGGAGGAATCCAGCTGTTTTGTATGGGAATTATGGGACAGTATATTGCAAAAACCTATATGGAAGTCAAAAGACGTCCGCATTACATCATAAAGGAGAGTAACTGTACCCGGAACAAAAAGAACAACGCACAGAATTGACGCAGATATGCTTTTTCTATATAATGATACAGAAAGACTGCACTGCATTTGGGATGCCGCGCAGTCAGATCATAACAGGTGAGGAAGAATATGCGAAAGATAAAACGCTTTTTGAGTGCCCTGCTTTGTGGGGCAATTCTTATAACAGGAACGCTTGCCGGAGTCAGTGTGCGTGCAGATGCAGCAGCCAGCAGTTATGCCGTGCAGCTGCGTGCGGCAGGATTTCCGGATAGTTACATCCGTGCACTTTCCGCGCTTCACACAGCATATCCGCAGTGGCAGTTTCAGGCGGTTAAGACCGGGCTTGACTGGAATACCGTGGTCAGCAAAGAGAGCGTAAACGGAGTCAATCTTGTTCCGAAGACCGGAAATGACGCAACCAAATCCACCGCAGACGGTGCATATGACTGGACCACCAATGTGTGGACGGTCTATGACGGATCTTCGTGGGTCGGTGCTGATGCAGACTATATCGCTTATTATTTAGATCCACGGAATTTTCTCAATGAAACCGATATTTTTCAATTTGAAAGTTTAAGTTTCAGCAAGGTGCAGACCAGGCAGGGAGTTTCTTCTATCCTGAAAGGAACCTTTATGGAGAATATGGTTGAGGACAGCGACGGATCTGAGCTGGATTATGCGCAGGCATTTATGGATATCGGTGAGGAAACCGGGGTCAGCCCGTATCATCTTGCATCCAGAGTGCGTCAGGAGCAGGGGTTAAAAGGAACCAGTTCCCTGATTTCCGGAACTTATAGCGGTTATAAGGGGTACTATAACTATTTTAATGTGGGGGCAGCGGGCATTACCTCCACACTGGTCATCAAAAACGGACTGGCATATGCAAAAAAAGCGGGATGGAATACCCGGTATGCAGCACTTGAAGGAGGAGCAAAAATTCTGGCGAAAAACTACATTGGCGTGGGTCAGGATACCTTGTATTTCCAGAAGTTTAATGTAGTAAACAAGAAGAATCTGTACAGCCACCAGTATATGGCAAACCTTGCGGCTGCTTACAACGAGGGCAGAAAACTTGGACAGGGGTATGCGGACAAGCAGCAGGCATTTGTATTCCGTATTCCGGTTTATTCCGGTATGCCGGCATCTGCAGTGACATTTACAGCCAGTGGAAATCCGAATAACTATCTGAAATCGCTCAGCGTAACCGGACAGACACTGACACCGGTATTTCGCGGAGATACTACTTCGTATTCCCTCGTCGTGGACAGCAAAGTTTCCTCCGTTACCATAAGTGCATCACCGGTAGCTGCGAAATCTTCTGTGACGGGAACCGGCACCAAAAAACTTCAGACGGGAACCAATACGTGTAAAGTTACCTGCAAATCGGAGAGCGGAGCATCCAAAACCTATACACTTACCATTGTAAAGAAAGCTGGTGCAGTGGCAGAGACCGAGAAGACTTCCGTGACTTCGAAAACATATCAGTTGAAAAACAAAATGGTTACGGGGATTGCGCCGGGAACAAAGGCGGCAGCATTTTTGAAAAAACTTAAAGTGACCGCGGGAACGGTCAAACTGTTCAGTGCATCCAAAAAGAGTGTTACCGGAATCGTTTCAACCGGCAATGTTCTGCAGGTGTATGACAGCAAAAACAAGAAAATTTCTTCCTATACGCTTGTGATTTATGGAGATGTAAACGGAGATGGAAAGATCAACAAAACAGATCTGAACCGTTTGAACAGGCATCTGAATGGTACCCAAAAGCTTACCGGATGTTATCTTAAGGCCGCAGATACAAACCGCAAAAAAGATGGGGTCAATGTGCTTGACCTGGTATATCTGAACAAACATCTTCAGGGGAAGATCACCATTCAGCAGTAAAAGAAAGGCAGAACATATGAGACAAAAAAGCAAAGCAAAAGGAAAACGGATACTGGGAGTGGTACTGGCACTGGTATTTCTGGTCAGTTGTATCATGACACCGGATGTGCATGCACAGGCGGAGAGCATGATCATTGCTTTAAGCGCCAGATCCGTGAAAATAGGAGATACTCTGGCAGTGACAGTGACACTTCCGGCAGGGGTGACGGGAACGGTAAATCTGACATATTCCAAAGATCTTTTTACGTATCAGTCAGCAACAGCGGAAACCAGTGTAAATGCAGGCACGGTTTCTATGACTCTGGGAAGTTACGGTTCCGGAAACAAACGTGCAAGCGGAACTGTTAAATTTAAAGCAGATGCGGCGGGAACTGCAAGTTTTGCCGCATCCGCACCATCTGCGGGCAATCAGGAAGGGGACCGCGTGGATGTGGGAGGTGCAAGTGTATCTGTAGCTGTTGAAAATTCGGCAGCGGCAGCAGATGACAAATCAAAAGACAATACGCTGGCATCCCTGACGATTTCCGAAGGAACCCTTTCTCCGGAATTTCAGTCGAAAGTTACCGAATATCAGGCAAAAGTGGGAGATCAGGTGACATCTCTGGCAGTCAGCGCACAGCCAAATGATGCTAAGGCATCTGTGATCTCGGTCAGTGGGGCAGACAAACTGAAAACCGGTGTAAATAAAGTACAGATCGTCGTGCAGGCGGAAAATGGTGTGAAAAAGACCTATACCATTCAGGTGACCAGAGGAGCTGCGCAGCAGGAATCACAGGATACACAGCAAAAAGGAGAGACACAGGCTCCGGCAGACGGGCAGCAGTATTTTACGATTGATGGAACAAATCTCTATCTGACAGACAGTATTCCGGATCGTTATGTTTTGAATGGCTTTGTCAAAGATACAGTGACTTTGTGGGAAAATCAGTATCCGTGCATGCGCAAAGACGGAATAGACACACCGCTGAGACTTTTGTATCTGGTGGATGAAAACGGACAAAACGGTGCTTTGTATATGCTGGATCTGGATGATCCGGAAGAAATTTATCCGTTTGTATGTATGAACTATAACCAGTATAAGCATACCATAGGGGAAGAGACAACATCTGCAGAAGCTTCTACCCAGGAAGGGGAAACGGGCCTGTTCCAGAGTACGGAAAGCCAGATGCGGCTGATTCTCTGTGCGTTCGTTGTGGTCGTACTGATTCTTCTGATTATCATAGTGGTTCTGATCGTCAAAAGAAAAAAAGATGATGACGATCCTTATGATGATTTTTATGACGATGATGATGACGACGATGAGGATTACGATGATCCGGACGATGAAAAACTGTATGAAACGGATGATCCGGATGACACCGGGATATCCAAGCGTTACGGAAAGGAAACATTCCGCAAAAAAGGCGGATTTATGCATAAACTGTTAGAGGGTATGGAGGATGATCTGGACGATAATCTGGAGGATGACCTGGATGATCCGGAAGAAGATACCGATGACAGGGAAAAAGAGCGGGAGGACCATTACAGGGATGCAGATGATGAAGATATCATGCTGCAGAAAGAACTGGCAGAAGAAGTTCGAAGCTCCATGCTCGGAAGAAAGAAGAAAACAACCAAAAAAGATACCGATGACGATATCGAATTTATTGATTTGTAGAATTGTAACAGGAGGTATAAATTTTGATTCCATATACAGATAAGGCGAAAAAAGCTCTGAATTATGCGAACCGCCTTTCCCGTTCGTCCGGCTGCAACTATGTCGGAACCGAACATATTCTGGCGGGGCTGCTCAAGGAAGGAACCGGTGTAGCAGCAGAAGTACTGACAGCCAATAATGTGGAACTGGAAGCGCTGCTTAAGCTGATTGATGAACTGGTTGCGGCAGGTGAGGAGGTGACGGTGGCAGACCGTGACGGATATTCTCCGCGTACCCAGATGGTGCTGGATCGTGCCAGGGAGATGGCAGACCGTTTTGACAGTGAACGGATCGGAACCGAACACCTGCTGCTTGCCATCATAAAAGAGGGGGATTGTGCAGCTTCCCGGCTTTTAAATACAATGGGAGCCAACCCACAGAAACTTTTTGTGGATATTCTTGCTGCGATGGGAGAGGACCCGGCACAGTACCGGGAAGAAATCCAGCGTGGAAGAAATGAGGAGGCAACACTTACCCCTACACTCGATCAGTATTCCCGCGATCTGACAGCTATGGCGCGGGCCGGACGGTTAGACCCGGTAATTGGCAGGGAAAAGGAAACCGAACGGGTGATCCAGATCCTGTGCCGCAGAGGCAAAAATAATCCGTGTCTGATCGGAGAGCCGGGTGTCGGTAAGACAGCGATCGTTGAAGGAATTGCACAGAGTCTGGTAAACGGAAACGTACCGGATATTGTGGCAGATAAACGTCTGGTATCTCTGGACATGTCCGGACTCGTTGCAAAATCCAAATACCGCGGGGAATTTGAAGACCGTATTAAAAAAGTGATAAATGAAGTGGAAACGGCTGGGAACGTGCTGCTGTTTATTGATGAACTGCACACGATTATTGGCGCAGGTGGAGCAGAAGGTGCACTGGATGCGTCTAATATTTTAAAACCGGCACTTGCACGCGGAGATGTGCAGGTGATCGGTGCAACCACGATCGAAGAGTATCGCAAGTATATTGAAAAAGACGCAGCACTCGAGCGGCGGTTCCAGCCGGTACAGGTGGAGGAACCGACAGAGGAAGAATCCATTGAGATTTTAAAAGGGCTGCGAAAGCTGTATGAAAAGCATCATCATGTGCAGATTACGGATGAGGGAGTGGAAGCATCCGTGCGTTTATCTGCCCGTTATGTCAATGACCGTTTTCTGCCGGATAAGGCGATTGATCTGATGGATGAGGCAGCTGCAAAAGCACGGCTTGGAATGATGCATGGATCGGATGAGATGATGCAGTTAAACCGTGAGATTCATCAGACGGAACTGGATATGGAACATGCGCTGCAGGAGGGAGATATCGAGAAAGCCCGCACATTGAAAGAGACACGGGAGAACCTGCAGGCATCCAGGGAAAAACTCGAAAAAAAGAACCGCCGCGTATCTAAAAACAAAGTTTCGGTGGTGGGCGAAAATGAGATTGCCGATGTGGTGGCTGGATGGACAAAGATTCCGGTCAGCCGTCTGACAGAAAGCGAGGCATCCCGTCTGCAGAAACTGGAAGAAACACTGCACAAGCGCGTGATTGGACAGGAAGAAGCGGTATCTGCAGTTTCCAAGGCTGTCCGCCGTGGTCGCGTGGGACTCAAAGACCCGAAGCGTCCGATCGGTTCGTTCCTGTTTTTGGGACCAACCGGTGTCGGAAAGACGGAAGTTTCCAAAGCACTGGCAGAGGCTGTGTTTGGCAACGAGGAATCCATGATCCGGGTAGATATGTCGGAGTATATGGAAAAGCACAGTGTATCCAAAATGATTGGCTCCCCGCCAGGATATGTGGGTCATGAGGATGGAGGACAGCTTTCTGAAAAAGTCCGCAGAAATCCGTTTTCTGTGATTTTGTTTGATGAAATTGAAAAAGCCCATCCGGATGTGTTTAACATCTTACTTCAGGTGCTGGATGACGGGCATATTACAGATTCCCAGGGACGCAAAGTAGATTTCAAGAATACCATTATCATCATGACCAGTAATGCGGGCGCACAGTCGATCATCGAGCCGAAGAAGCTTGGCTTTGGTGCAAAAGAAGATGAAAAGCAGGATCACGAGCGGATGAAAGCCAGCGTGATGGAAGAAGTCAAACGTATTTTTAAACCGGAGTTTTTAAACCGTATTGATGAGACAATTGTATTCCGTGCGCTGAACAAAGACGATATGAAAAAAATCATCGGCATTATGGTGCGTGATTTACAGAAACGCTGTAAGGAACAGTTGCAGATCGATCTGGTGGTACGGGAAGCTGCAAAGGAATCTATTGTTGAAAAAGCTTATGACCGCAAATACGGTGCCAGACCTCTGCGTAGAAAACTGCAGGATGAGGTGGAAGACCGTTTGGCAGACGCACTGATCCGTGGAGAAATCCATACCAGGGACCGTGTGATCGTGACGACGAAGAACAAGGAAATCATTGTATCAAAAGATAAAAAGTGATATAATTTAAGTACCAAATAATCAACCACACAGGAGGAAAAATCATGGCTGCAATCAGTGAATTAATTCGTACGGAAGGAAACGGAACCCTTAGTTTCGGCGATTACACTCTGGGAGCGAAAGCAAAGCTTGATAACTACGAATTTCATGGAGATAAATACAAAGTAAAAACGTTCAAGGAGATTACAAAGCTGGAGCGTAACGGACTGTTTGTATATGAATCTGTACCGGGTACAGCTGTCACCAATTTTACAGAGGATGAGAATACTGTCAGCTTTACGGTAGAGGGACCGGAAGATGCACAGATCACATTGGAGCTGGCAGAAGAGACAGAGTACGAGATTGATATCAATGGCAAGTCTGCAGGAACAATGAAGACCAATCTTGGAGGCAAATTAAGCCTGAGCGTAGAATTAGAAGGAGCAGATGCGGTAGCAATCCGCGTAGAAAAGAGATAATATATGGCAAAAGCAAAAACCAGTGCGTTTTTTTGCCAGAATTGCGGATATGAATCATCCAAATGGATGGGCCAGTGTCCGGCATGCAGAGAGTGGAACACGTTCGTAGAGGAATTGGTGGACCGGAAAGCACTCAGTACTTCCGGAAAAATAAAACCGGTGACAGAAGCGAAACCTGTTCCGCTTTCTGCAATAAAGACATCGGATGAGGAGCGGATTTCCACATCCATGCCGGAGCTGGATCGTGTATTGGGCGGGGGAGTTGTAAAAGGCTCCCTCGTTCTGGTTGGAGGAGATCCGGGAATCGGTAAATCAACGCTTTTATTACAAGTCTGCCGGAATCTGTCCGGGCAGAATCTTTCGGTACTGTATGTGTCCGGGGAAGAGTCCCTGCAGCAGATCAAACTGCGTGCAGAGCGGATTGGCACATTCAGTGATCATCTGGAACTGTTGTGTGAGACCAGTCTGGACACCATACGCACGGTAATTGAACGGAATAAGCCACAGATTGTGGTGATCGACAGTATCCAGACCATGTATAACGAAAACGTTTCCTCGGCGCCTGGCAGCGTGTCACAGGTGCGTGAGTCTACAGGTGTTCTTATGCAGATCGCAAAAGGAATGGATATCTCGATCTTTATTGTCGGGCATGTGACAAAGGAAGGGGTCGTGGCAGGTCCACGTGTACTGGAACATATGGTGGATACGGTTCTTTATTTTGAAGGAGACCGTCATGAAAGCTACCGGATTCTGCGTGGCGTGAAGAACCGTTTTGGCTCCACGAACGAGATCGGTGTTTTTGAGATGCGCACAGAGGGACTGGTTGAGGTGGAGAATCCGTCCGAGTATATGCTCAGCGGCAAACCCAAGGATGCTTCCGGTTCTGTCGTGGCATGTTCCATCGAGGGTACCCGTCCGATTCTTTTGGAAATTCAGGCGCTGATCTGTCACAGCTATTTCAACAATCCGAGGAGAACTGCGACCGGAACGGACTTTAACCGCGTGAATCTGCTGATGGCAGTTTTGGAAAAACGTATTGGAATGCAGTTGTCGGATTGTGATGCTTATGTAAATATCGCGGGCGGAATCCGTATGAATGAACCGGCAATTGATCTGGGAATTGTGCTTGCCATTATGTCAAGCAAACTGGATCTGACGATTGATGAGAAGACCATCTGTTTTGGCGAGGTGGGATTAAGCGGGGAAGTGCGTGGTGTAAGCATGGCAGAACAACGTGTGGCAGAGGCAGCCAAACTCGGTTTTGAAGTATGCATTCTGCCAAAAGTATCCCTTCCTTCTGTAGGGAAGAAGTATGCAATGAAGCTGATCGGGGTGGCAAATGTCAGGGAGGCACTGGATGCAATTCAGGCGTAGGCTATGTGATATGAATTTCTTGTATTGTGTGAAAAATAAAAAGCATGATATAACAATTTTAGAATACAACATAAATTGTCTGAATATAATTTAATTTGTAATTTCTGATTGACAAAATTCGAGCTGGGTGGTATTATAACAAAGCTGACTCGTGCAGAGCAGTTCTGATCGGATAAAGCCAAGTGATATTGAGCTCCGACAGAATAAATTGCCGAGAAAAAGTTGTTGACAAAAAGCGACAGACATGATAAAATATCAGAGTTGCCGCGAAAGAACGACAACAAAGAAAAATAAAAAAGTTGTTGACAATAACTTGTAAACATGATAAAAT
>PPYE01661722.1_pt1 | contig 55593 bp, 46 predicted proteins | sample 1559881 | NCBI WGS metagenome assembly PPYE01 (sample SAMN08240022, study PRJNA423297) | Human gut metagenome, whole genome shotgun sequencing project.
GTAATCCACCTGCTGTCTGGCAAGATCCAAGAATACCCACAGCGGAGGACGGAGATTCGGGTCAAAGGAAATCAGAGCGCCGCTTTCCTTTGCCGTGGAAATGGCCTTCTTTGTGGCCGCCCGCACAGCGTCATGGGTCATGGAGAGGGTTCCGAAATGAAAGATCCGGCATTCCTGAAACATCTCGGTTTTCAGTTCATCGGCACGCAGCATCATATCTGCGCCCGGATTCCGGTAAAAGGAAAAGTCCCGATCGCCGTCGGCAAAGGTCTGGACAAAAGCCAGGGTCGTCCGCACATCCGGGTCCATTAAAAGTCCCTGTGTGTCGATTCCCACCTGGTCCAGCACTTCCTTTAACCGCTTTCCGAAAATATCCACGCCGACCTTTCCCACAAAGGCGGTCTTATGGCCAAGCTTATTTAACATGGCCAGCACGTTGCAGGGCGCACCGCCGGGATTGGCTTCGTAGATGGGATTCCCCTGACCGCTTACGCCGTTTTCCGTAAAATCGATCAGCAGCTCGCCGAGAGCCAGTACATCGTATTTCTTCTCGTTCATTTCCAATTCCTCCCTCTCCTTCTGATTTCTTTTATGGCCCGCCTGCCGGGATCTTTGCACACCAACATGACCCCGCCGCCGGACTCATGCCCTTTACTGGCACAGGTCCACGATCACCTGCGCGTAAATCTTGGCTGCGGTCAGCAGCTCATCGATCACAGCAAATTCATCGGCTCCGTGCATCCGGTTGTCGGTTCCCGGCATGGATGCGCCGAAGGCTACGCCGTTCTTTAAATCATGTACATACGTACCGCCGCCCATGGACAGGCACTGTCCCTTTTGGCCGGTATACTGCTCATAAGCTGCCAGAAGCGTCTTTACGAAAGGCGAATCGCCGCTTACGTGATGGGGCGGACGCATTTCTCTTGTGTGCAGTTCAAAATGCTTTTCTGCAAGCTTCTCCTTTACCACATTCAGTACATTGTCCTCATTGGCACATAAGGGGCAGCGGCTGTCAAAGGTAGCGTCCAGAGACTCCTCATCGATCTTAAGGAGGCTGAATGCCAGGGTCAGATCTCCGGACAGTTCATCAGACATGGCGATTCCCAGTCCATTTCCTCTGGTATCTCCGTGGGGGATCAGCACAAGAAGATCCTTGATGGCATCCACCTGGCCGCAGGGCGCTAAGGGCAGTCTGGAAAGCAGCACCAGAAGACCGGTAAGCGCATTGACTCCTTCCTCGGGAGTAGACGCATGGGCTCCTTTTCCTACGGCAGTGATGGAAACGGTATCTTCCGTCGCCTTCACTTCATAGGAAACGCCGGTTTCCTTCTCTGCCGCTTCCGCGATCTCAATGACCTGCGCCGGCTCCATTCCCTCCACTACGGCATTGGCCGTGCCGGGAACTACGTTCACCTTTACGCCGGCTTCCACAGAAAGGATCCTGGGAAGCTCCTGGGAAGGTTCAAATTCTCTGGTAAAATGACCGTTCATTCCGCCCTTCTCGATGTTGTATACCGGGAAGGAGCTGTCCGGCGAAAAGGTCATGGGTGCCTCCGGCTCCTCATCGTAATAATGAGCGATGTCGGCGCTTCCGCACTCCTCGTCCGTTCCCAGGATCAGGCGGCAGTTCTTGGTCAGGGGAATCTCCAGGTCCTTCACGGCACGCATGGCATAAAGAGCGGCCACAGCCGGTCCCTTGTCATCCGCAGTACCTCTTCCGTAAAGCTTTCCGTCTTTTTCCACCGGCGTAAAGGGCTCCGTTACCGTCCATCCTTCCCCGGCCGGAACCACATCCAGATGGGCCAGGATATCCAGGTTCCTGGCTCCGTTGTTTAAATCAATGGTGCCCACATAGTTATCATGATTTTTGATATGGAAGCCGTAGCGCTCCGCCATGGCAAGGGCCTTGGAAAGTGCCTGGAAAGTGCCCTCTCCGAAAGGCTTTCCCGTCTTGTAAGCCATCTTTTCGCTGTTGATCCGGCACAGGGTGCAGATATCTTCCAGCATCTCCTGTCTGTGGGCGTCGATGTAGGCTTCGATTTTCTCTCTATACATGATTATCCTCTTCTTTCTACTGAAACTATGATGTTTTCTTTCTGGTAACTTGATGCATTCCGGCAGATCTTCTCAATGAAGCATGCCGGCCAGGGTTTCATTAACCATCTTGCCGTCAGCCTTTCCCTTTACCCGGGGCATTAACACCTTCATAATGGCGCCTTTGTCCTTAGGTGTGGGATTTTCAAGGCCAAGCTCAGAAAGCACAGCAGCAATGACTTCCCTGATCTGCTCCACGCTCATATCCTCGGGAGCGAATTCCTTATACACGGCGATCCGGGCAGCCGCCTCGCTGCGGATATCATCCCGGTCAGCCGGAGCCAGATCGTAGGTCTCCTGGGTAGACTTGATCTCCTTTTTCACCACTGCATTCTCCTCGTCCTCCGTAAGAGGCTCCCTCTTGTCGATCTGTGCATTTTTCAGAGCGCTTAAAAGCATGGAAAGAGAATCCTTTCTGGCCTTATCCTTGGCCTTCATGGCCTCCACCATGGCTGCTCTTACCACATCAATCTTGCTCATTTTTCTCATCCTTTCTAAATGGGTATATGATAACGGATTTCCTAGTTTCTTCCGAATTCGCTGAGCTTAAGGCCTGGGTTTCTCTCTTCCACCATGCCCACGCTCCAGCTGTTTACAAACAGCAGAAGCGGATTATCCTTTAAGTCCTTGATCCGCTTCATATCGGAGGTTCCCTGGATCTTCTCCACATCGATTTCATTCTTATTCTCAATCCAGCGGATATATTCGTAGGGAAGCTTCTCTAATTTAACTTCCACGTTATACTCATTTTCCAGGCGGTAAGTCAGCACCTCAAACTGCAGCTCACCTACTACGCCTACAATGATCTCCTCCATGCCGGTATTAAACTCCTGGAAGATCTGGATGGCGCCTTCCTGGGCGATCTGGGATACACCCTTTAAAAACTGCTTGCGCTTCATGGTATCCACCTGGCGCACTCTGGCAAAATGCTCCGGCGCGAACGTGGGGATTCCCTCGAACTGGATCTTCTCTCCGGAAGAGCAGATGGTATCGCCGATGGAAAAGATGCCCGGGTCGAATACGCCGATAATGTCGCCGGCGTAGGCTTCTTCCACGATCTTCCGGTCCTGGGCCATCATCTGCTGGGGCTGGGATAAACGGATCTTCTTGCCGCCCTGGACATGGTTTACCTCCATGCCTGCCTTAAACTGGCCGGATACAATGCGCATAAAAGCGATCCGGTCCCGATGCGCCTTGTTCATATTTGCCTGGATCTTAAAGACAAAAGCGGAAAATTCCGGTGAGAAGGGATCCACAATTCCGTCTGTGGTCTTTCTTGGAAGAGGCGGCGTGGTCATCTGAAGGAAATGCTGTAAAAAGATCTCCACACCGAAATTGGTCAGAGCCGATCCGAAGAATACCGGCGAAAGCTGGCCGGCGCTGACTCTCTCCTGGTCGAACTCATCGCTGGCTCCATCTAAAAGTTCAATCTCATCCTTCAGCTGTTCATGATAATCTGCACCGATTAACTGGTCCACATCGGTGCTGTCTAAATCAAATTCCTGGTGGGCAATCTCCTTTGCACCGCCCATGGCCGCCGTGAAGGTGGTAATGGTGCGGGTCGTCCGGTCATACACGCCCTTAAAATTCTTTCCGCAGCCAATGGGCCAGTTGATGGGGCAGGTGCGGATTCCCAGTACGTTTTCGATGTCGCTCATCAGCTCGAAGGGGTCTTTGGCCTCCCGGTCCATCTTGTTGATAAAGGTAAAGATGGGAATATGGCGCATAACGCAGACTTTAAACAGCTTGATGGTCTGGGCCTCCACACCCTTGGAGCCGTCGATTACCATCACCGCCGAGTCTGCGGCCATCAGGGTCCGGTAGGTATCCTCCGAGAAGTCCTGGTGTCCCGGGGTGTCCAGGATATTGATGCAGTAGCCGTCATAATTAAACTGGAGCACCGAGGAGGTAACGGAAATTCCTCTCTCTTTCTCAATCTCCATCCAGTCAGACACCGCATGCTTGGAGGCTTTCCGGCCTTTTACAGTTCCCGCCAGATTAATGGCGCCGCCGTAAAGAAGGAATTTCTCCGTCAGGGTAGTCTTACCTGCATCCGGGTGAGAGATGATGGCGAAGGTTCTTCGTTTCTTGATTTCTTCTGTTATAGTAGACAATGGATCTGTCCTCCGATTTCTAAAATTAAAAGATGTTGGGGTCAAAAGGCCTTTTGACCCCTATGATGCCGGTTTGGGGGCTTAACGGGTCATGGAACTGCACTGGAAATTCAGCTCCATCCACTCCTGTGCCATGGGGAACCGTCTCATCCGTCAGCGTATGCCATAAAAAGGTCTTCGGCGTATCTGCCGTCACCTGCTTTTCCAGAGATACCAGTTCCAGAAGCTCCGGATCTTCGTCCTTTTCCCCTAACAGTTCATGGATCGAACGGCGGTGTGCCTTCTCCCCGGAAGTGATCACCGGATAGGCCAGGATCTGACCGTTGGGCTTAATCTCCTCCGGCGTCTTTCCGATGGGACCGTAGGCCAGTTCCCTGTTCCAGAACACACCAAGGCTGGCTGCCAGATGGCCGCCGGCGGAAAATCCGCAGGTAACGATCTTGTCCGGGTCAATGTTCCACTCTCTGCTGTTTTTTCTGGCCAGAGCCACCGCACTGGCTAACTCCTGCAAAGCCACAGGAAAGCGGTTTGGAGATACGCTGTACTCCAGGATGCAGGCGCTGCAGCCCATGGCAAGAAACTTTAACATGATGGGCTCTCTCTCCCGATCCGAGATGCGGCTGTAGCCGCCTCCGCCGCAGATGATAACTAACGGACGCTTCTTCTCCGGAGCTACGCTGATATTAGCGATCTGATACAAAGTAAGGACCGCCGGACCGGTCTGCTGTCCCGGCACGGTGATTGAAAATTTTTCTATTCTCATAATACATTTCTCCTTCGTCTGTTATTGTTCCGAACAGCCTGCCGCCGGAAAGATCCGGTCCAGAATCCGGTGGGCAGCCTCGTCCTTGGACATCTTTTCAAGGGCTTCCTGACCGTCCTTTGTGATTAACGTTACTACATTCGTGTCTGTCCCGAATCCGGCTCCCGGCTCCTTTAAGCTGTTTGCCGCGATCATGTCGCGGCGGTTTGCACCCAGCCAGGCCAGAATATCATCGGTGCGTTCCAGAGGAAGGGATGTTTCCCCGTCACTCTTTTTAATCTTTTCTGCAGACACACTGGCCGGCCGGTAATCGGCCACCGCCGCCGCCTTGATCACCGCATCCTGCCCAGGCGCAAGACTTTTTACCGTTTCAAACATATCCCGGGCAGACTCCACAGGAACCAGGTTTACGAACCTGGGTGCCGGGATATTCACCGGTCCGGACACAAGCGTCACATCCGCGCCCCGTCTGGATGCCGCCCTTGCCAGAGCATATCCCATCTTTCCGGTGGAATGGTTGGTGAGAAAGCGCACCGGGTCCAGGGCCTCCCTTGTGGGGCCGGCCGTCACCAGCACTTTTTTCCCGGCCAGATCCTTCGGATACTCGATGGCCTGACAGATATAGTCAAACAGTTCCTCCGGCTCCGGCATCTTGCCCGCCCCCGTATCGCCGCAGGCCAGCCGCCCGGCAGCCGGGTCAATTACTGTCATGCCGTATTTTTTCAGAATCTCCAGATTATCCTGGAGAATGGGATTCTCATACATCCGTGTATTCATGGCAGGTGCCACCAGCATGGGACACTGGCACGCCATAGCCGTGGTGGTCAGCATATCATCGCAGATCCCGTGGGCCAGCTTTCCGATCACATTCGCCGTGGCCGGAGCCACCAAAAGCAGATCTGCCTTCTTTGCCAGCGCCACATGCTCCACCTCAAATTCAAAGTTCCGGTCAAAGGTGTCGATAATACACTTATGGCCGGTCAAAGTCTCAAAAGTAACAGCAGTAATAAAATGCGCGGCATTCTCCGTCATCAGCACATATACATCTGCCCCGCTCTTTACCAGCATGCTGGCCAGATTAGGGATCTTGTAAGCTGCAATGCCGCCGCTTACTCCCAGTATTACCGTTTTTCCCTTCAGCATCCCATCTGCCTCCCTGACATTGTATTTTCCGCCGAAACATGCTACAATCATTTCGATCTGCAGTCTGATCGGATGCCCGCTGGTGCGAGCACGGCGGTCGCCCTCCGGGCATATCGCGCAGTATCACAGGGGTCAAAGCCTTTGACCCCTGCCTCTGAATTATCTGGATTCGAATGAAGTATAACATAAAACTTTCTTATTGGAAAGGAGTTCCACTATGATTTTAGCAATTGACATGGGCAACACCAACATTGTGCTGGGCGGCATCGATGAACACAAGACATATTTTGTGGAGCGGATCACCACCAATTCCTCCAAGACAGATCTGGAATATGCGGTGAATGTAAAAGACATCCTGGAAATCTACAATATCCATCCCGGCCAGATCGAGGGCGCCATCCTCTCCTCGGTTGTGCCGCCCTTAAACTCCACCATCCTCCAGGCTGTGGAAAAGATCCTGGGAAAAAGACCGCTTCTGGTGGGGTCCGGCATGAAGACCGGCTTAAACATTATCATGGATAATCCCAAGACAGTAGGAAGCGATATGATCGTGGATGCAGTAGCCGCCATCCATGAATACCCGAAACCCATCGTTGTCATCGACATGGGCACCGCCACCACCATGTCTGTGGTAGACAAGGCGGGAAATTACATCGGCGGCGTAATCCTGCCCGGCCTTAAAGTCTCTCTGGACTCCTTAAGCGGAAAAACTGCCCAGCTGCCCTACATCAGCCTGTCCACACCGGATAAGGTTATTGGAAAAAACACCATCGACTGCATGCGCAGCGGCATTATCTACGGAAACGCTGCCCAGATCGATGGAATCATGGACCGGATGGAGGCGGAACTGGGCGAAAAGGCCTCTGCCGTAGCCACCGGCGGGCTGGCAAAATTCATCACGCCTCTGTGCCGTCACCATATCGTCTATGACGATGCCCTGCTTCTTAAAGGCCTGCTGATCCTGTACCGGAAAAATACACAGCACCATTAATCCTGCGTCTTACTTTAACAGCTTTCGATATTCCATGGGCGAGATACCATATTCCCGCTTAAATGCCCGGTAAAAGACAGAATAATCACCAAATCCCACCTGCGCACTGGCTGTTTCTGCCGGAATTCCCTCCATGAGCAGCGTCTTGGCAGCGATCAGCCGGCGCTGGGTAACAAAGCGGTAGAAGCTTACCTTCATCCGCTTCCGAAACAGCTGATTTATGGTGCTCTCGCTTACCAGGAACATCCGGGCGGTATCCGTCAGATTAATCCTGTCCGCCAGATTCTTTTCAATGTAGAGAAGCAGCTCATCCAGAAGTTCCCGCTTCTCTGCAGGCGGCCTGAGAGCCGTTCCGCCGGAGCGCGCACGCATCATATGTACCAGAAGCTGCTGCGTATTTCCGCACACCGCTGCCTGCCATCCTGCGCTGCCTGCCAGTGATTCCTGGACGCCGCTCCGGAACAGAAAGCCCAGGTCCTCCCAGTCCGTGCCCATGGTGCGCAGGAGGAACGGCTCATCCGGCAGAAGTTCTGCATCCGGGAAATTTTCTTTCAGACCGGCTGCATAATCCGCACTTATCCAGATCACATAACGGCTGTATGGCTCCGGCAGCTTATCCAGGAAAAGGGGCCGGTGGCTTATTGCCGGCGGAATATAAATCACATCGCCCTTCTGCACCTGGTAGCGTCTGGTACCCAGAAGATATTCCAGCCCGCTGCTGCGGCAGTAAAGGATCTCGTAAAATAAATGGCTGTGCAGCTGAACCGTATCCGCGGTGGTACTCCTGTCATCATGGGTATCGATAAAAAGAGAATCCATCTCCATTTCCTGATACAGGGAAGACATGTCATAGCCCTTTTCCCGAAGAATATCATGTATTCCGGCTTTCAGTTCAGAGACCGTCACATGCTGATCCACATTCGCCAGCCGACGCAATTGGCTCATTTTCACAAAATCCACCTTCTTCTTTTGTATATTTTTGTCATAGTGTATCATACGTTTGCCGGATCTGCAATATTTTTTGTCAATATTGCAATTCACTTTGCATCTTTCGGCAGGTACAATACAGATAAATCCACCAGGCACGCTGCCGGCGTGTTCTCACGGATATTTCGTATCTGACGAAAGAAGCCCGGGCCCGCTTCTTCAGTTCGCTTTCGCCCTGCCTGGTCAGGGCATGATGAAGGAGGATTTTTATGGCATCAAAAACCACATCCAGCAGCCTTACACTCAGACACAAAATCGGCTACGCCATGGGCGATCTGGGCGGCTGCATGACTTTTGCATTAATGGGTTCCATGGTTACCCGCTACTACACCAATGTACTGCATGTAAACACCGCCGTTCTGGCCGCCCTGCTTTTTATCTGGAACATCTGGGATGCGGTCAATGACCCGCTGATGGGAATTTTAATGGACCGGATGTACGCGAAAAGCAAAAATCCCAAGGGTAAATTCCGTCCCTGGCTGATCCGCATTGCCCCGCTTTTGTGCATTACCGCCATCGTATTCTGGACCGTACCCACCTTCTTCCAGGGAACCGCCATGCTGGTGGTGCTGTTCTTCTGCAAGATCCTGTATGAAGGTTGTTATACCATGTTCAACATCCCCATGGGTTCTCTCCTGGGCGCCATGGCAAATAATGATGCGGAGCGTTCCACCCTTTCCAGCGCCCGCGGGTTCGGCTCTCTGATCGGAAACGTGCTGCCCATGATGATCCTGCCCCAGCTTCTGGCTGCCTACGGCGACACATCCTTCGCCTTCGGGGCCGGCGCTGCCATCTGTGCTCTGATCGGTTTTGTCTGCTGCCTGCTCCACTACTTCTGGACAGAAGAGCGCAATGCCGCCGCAGCCGAGGCTGTTTCTTCCGGAGACGGGGTAAAGGTCAGTGATATTTTCAATAACTTCCGCAAAAACCGCGCCTATGTGGCCCTGATCATCCACGGCATCTGCATCTGCACCCAGCAGTACGTAGGCCAGACCCTGGGAAGCTACATGTACGGCGATGTTTTGGGCAACATCGGCATGATGTCCATCCAGAGCAGCTTTTCCATGATCCTTGGCGTAGTAGCCCTGGCCCTCTGCCCCCTGATCAGCAAGAAGATCGGCCTGGAAAAGATGGTCCGTATCTGCCTTCTGTGCGCAGCCGCCTGCTATGTGGGACTGTTCGCCTTTATGATGGCAGCTGAGGTCAGCGCCGTGGTTTACATGGTATGGAGTACCATCGCCTCCAGCTTCACCAGCGTTTCCATCTACATGCAGTGGGGACTGGTAGCTACCGTTACCGATTACAATGAGATGGTTACCGGAAAACGCACCGAAGGCACCATCTACGGCACCTTTAATCTGGCCCGCCGTTTCGGCCAGACCGTAGGAAACTCTGCCGCAGTTCTGGCCCTGGGCTGGATCGGCTATCAGGCCGGCGCAGCTGTACAGACATCCGGCGCCATCACCGGCATCAAGGCTCTCTGCGTTCTGATTCCTGCAGTCTTTGTCCTTGGCTCCTGGATCTCCTTTAAGTTCATCTGGAACATTACCCCGGAAATCCGCGCCCAGATGGCTGCCCGCAGAAGCACAAAATAAATCTTATCTTTCACGTAACACAAAGGAGTGACGTCTTTATGGAAATGCGTACCCGTATATTACCGAAATTATTAAACAGTGAAGTAGAAGAATACCTGCAGCACAACGATATCATCATCGTTCCCGTGGGAACTGTGGAAATGCACGGCGGCTTCCCCTTAGACAGCGAGACGGTCATCAGTGAGGCCTATGCCCTGCGGATGGCGGAGGCCTGCGACGGCCTTGTGCTGACCGGCCTGCCTTACTTCTATGCCGGCGCCACCGCCTCCGGCCGGGGAACCGTGCAGGTCAGCATCCGTCAGGGCATCGACTATCTTTCCGCCATTGCCCACAGCCTGCTGCGCCAGGGCTTCAAACGCCAGATCTACATCAGCTTCCACGGCCCTGCCCACATGACCTGCAGCCCCATGGTCCGGGATTTCTTTGACGAAACCGGCGTGCCCATCCTGTATATGGACCTGACCATGCAGATGACCAAGAATGCTGCCGACCTGTTTGCAAACCTGGACAGCTTCCACGCCATCACGGTGGGCGCCTATAAAATCATGGGACGCCTGGAGGATATCCCCCTGACTGCGGCCTATGCCCACAGCGAACCCCAGAGCTGCGCGCCCTTTAACGATATCTTCGGCCTGGCTTACCAGAGCGCTGCCATCGGCTATTGCTTTGCCGAGCAGAAGGACCACATGTCCACCACCGCCATTCCGGACGAAGAGACGAGAAATGCCCTGGCCGCGGAAGGGGAGAAATTAATCAATTCCCTAGTGCAGCGTATGGACATGCCCCATGTGGTGGAACAGATCCGGAATCTGGAAGCCTACAATGACGCTGTCGCCGCGAAAAAGCCCTGGATGCCCAGCGCCGGCGCAAAGAAGCGCTGAAAAATCCGGACGGCATGACAAAAGGCGGCTGTTTCCCAAGCCTGAACCATGGCGCGCAGTACCATGGTCCTTTCGGGAAGCAGCCGTCTTTTCTTTTTACGCTGAAAGTCCTGCCGCCGAATAGGCGGCATGTATTCAGGGATGCCAAATGCGCCGCCAGACTTTTGCGGGATGGCTGGTGCGTTGACCGCCGGCGCATGAGGGTTTACGCTGAAAGTCCTGCCGCCGAATAGGCGGCGTTAATTCAGGGATGCCAAATGCGCCGCCAGACTTTTGCGGGATGGCTGGTGCGTTGACCGCCGGCGTATGAGGGTTTACGCTGAAAGTCCTGCCGCCGAATAGGCGGCATGTGTTCAGGGATGCCAAATGCGCCGCCAGACTTTTGCGGGATAGCTGGTGCATCGGCTGCCGGCGCATGATGGTTTATTCTGGTTTCTATTCCGGTTTTCATCCGACACCGAAATCCGTGATCTGGTAAAGCACTTCCACATCCGGATCGTCCAAAAGCCACCGGTACTCCTCCATGAACCACCGGACCAGCTCCTCATCCCGGCGGATGGGAGTGGAATTGTCATTATACACATTGACCGTTCCGTGGTGAAAATACTTCTTCAGGATAGAAATGTCATTCCGGATCATATCCCTGGTCTGCCCTTTTATCCCTACCATCAGGCAGATGGAATCAAAATACGCCGCCACCTCCTGAGGCGTGCCAAAATCTGCATGCTTATTCAGCACCTTTTCACGAAAATCATAGTCGAAGGTTTCCACCCCGATCTTATAGGTAACCGGTATCCCGAAATACTCCCGCATCTGCCAGAGCCTTTTCCGGTAAATCCAGTGGCTCTCGAAAATCAGGCGGCCAATCTTCCTTGCCTCCACTGTCCTTTTGATATCCGCAAGCGTCTCCTGCGGAAGCTCAAAGCAGCTGCCGGAATTAATCGCTTCCAGCACGCCGAACTCTCCCGTAACCCGCGACAAAACCTCCCGGTTTACGCCCACCATCTCCGCTTCATCCCGCCCGTTATCCGCAATATAATCGCAGAAGGCGCATTTTCCCCAGGCACAGGGAAAGGCCCGCAGAAGGACGATTTCCCTCTGATTCTTATCAGTGATCCTGCTGTAGCGTTCCATTGTTTCCTACTCCTCCCTTAAGCCGCAGCCGCAGTTCGCTTCCCATAAGTGACACGAACACGCTGACCGCAAATACGGAAATGCACCGGTCCGCGTAATCCGTCAAAATCTGCACAGCGAAAATGCTGCCCGTAAGTCCCAAAGGCGTTCTGGCCAGAAGCTGCACCAGAAGCATGGAACCGGATGAGGTCACCCCGCCGAACAGCAGCGCGTTGATCAGCGAGCTGACCGCTGTCCCCGGGATGGTGATCCCGGCAGCCGTCAAAAAGAGCCGGCTTCCCCTTCCTGCCCTGCTGATCCCGGCCTTCATGGAATGGCGGCCAAAGAAAAGCCCGCTCATCATTCCGGTGATCATTCCCACCGGTGCAAAGTAAAGGGAATACACATCCACCGTCATCCCCATGATGATGCCGCTTAACAGATTGGGCAGCATCCCCAGCCAGGGACCGAGAACCGCGCCGGCCAGAATCGTGCCGATGCTGTCCAGATATACGGGGAGCCGCAGGGCCAGCGCGATCTGCCCTCCCATCAGGTTAATTCCCACCGCCATAGCCAGAAAGCACAGCTGATAGGCGTTCATTTTTTTCGTTTCTTTCATCTTTACCTCCATATGCAGACGGCATGGCTGCTTTCCGCAGCTGCATGCCGGTTTATCCCCGGGACAGGCTTCCTTCGGCGCAGGTTATCCCCGGGATAAATTCTCCAGCCAGGAAAGCTCTTCCCGCCGCCATTTCCCTCCGCCCTTCCTGCAAAGCACACGGCTCAGGAAGAAATACATAAATGCCTTCGTGTCCGTTTCCGTCAGGATATGGCTGTTTGGCTCTTTCTTCCAAAAGTTCATGGCATCCGCTACCGTTTGTCCCCTGCAGATTCCTTCCGTTTCCACCACCGTAAAGCAGTCAAAGCCGCTGCAGAGCGTGCCGTCGATAAAATATGCCACCGCAAGGGGATCATTGATCACGCAGCCGATGATCTTCTCATATTCCCAGTGAAAATCCAGATAGAACCCGGTGATCTTCCGGATAAATTCTCCCGTCTCCGGATCCAGCCTTTTCATATAGGAAAGGATATCCGGCGTCAGGACGATCTTTCTGGTCACGTCCAGCCCCACCATCTCAATCTTTCTTCCCGCTTCGGCAAACTTCTCAAAGCATACGGCCGCCGCATCCGGATCGCACCAGTAATTATACTCAGCCACCGGCGAGCAGTTCCCGTGGCTCTTAAAGCTTCCGCCCATAGAGACCAGCCGCTCCACCCGGCCAATGAGATCCGGCCTTTTTTGGAAAAGTCTGGCAAGATTTGTCATGGGGCCCAGGGCAATGATAGAAAGTTTCTCCTTCTCAAGCATCTCCTCCAGAAATTCCACCGCGTGTTTTTGGGGGAAATCTCCCGGCACTTCAGGCAGAAAACTTTCTCCCAGCCCGTCCCGGCCATGGGTATCGGAAGCATCCACATATTTTACCTTAAGCGGCTTCTCCTCCCCGATGTAAATGGGAATGTCCAGCCGGTTCAGCTGTTTTAACACCTTCCTGGCATTTCCCGCTCCCATCCTTGCCGGGACGTTTCCCGATACGATGGTAATCCCCAGTATTTCCAGTTCCGGAGAAGCTGCCGCCAGCATCAACGCCAGCGCGTCGTCAATTCCCGGATCACAGTCAATAATTACTTTGAATGTTTGCCGCCGATCAGGCGGCATGAGTTCGGGGATGCCGGATGCACTGCCAGACTTTTGCGGGATGGCTGATGTGACGGCTTCCGGCACATGATGGTTCACTTTCTGCATAAAAAATCCTCCTGCCGGTCCGCCCCTTTCCAGGGGTAAAAAATCCCCCGGGAAAAAGGCGTCTCCGAACAGAAGGCGCCGTGTAAGCCTAGTTTTTTATACTGGGAGGATTTCGAACCAGTTGTTATGAAATTGTACCGCCGGGCGGGCGGTGCATGGTGAAATGAAACTTTCAGTAGTATAGCAAATTGGGGCGGGGTTGTAAAGGTTAATTGCGGAGAAAGTGTGGGAATTGTTTCCAATAATCATAAGATTTTGTATTTTCAACGAATCGGCGCAAAAGCAATATGGACTGCTGATGGACATCCTTGATCTCTGTGAAATCTACTACTAAGAAAAGTAATTATGAGCAAAAAAACGTAGCATCCAATCTTCATGAAGTTATACAGAAAAAAGATCCAAGATCAGTTCTGAAAGCCCCCGGGACTTCGTTTCAGGATCATATGCTGTACAAGCAAAAATACTTGCATTGTAGAACTCTATTTGAGGAGTTCCTTCACCCCCAACTGTTCCCCAACTATCGAAGACAACCGTTTAATGAGTTCAATTTTCTCACCATCAGATAATCCGATCCATTTTTCTCTTTAACTGATTCAGTATCTCTTTCAGTTCAGAGTTATCTACATCGCATTCAAAGGCAAACCCATCTTCCAATCGTCCATAAACATCGCAAGCAAGTGCCTTCTCAATCAGTTCATCATCTTCAATCGGCCTCGGAAAGGAATCATTCCAATGCTCTTGAACTTCATCTTTCGTAATGTCGGTTTCCGGTCTGATTTCTTTGAAACCATTTGATTATGTTGTGATCCCATTTAGTTCAGAAATAACATCCAGACCTGAAAACCTTATCATTTTTTAATATCTCAACTCTTCTCTACAGTATGATCTCCTGTTTGCCAATTTCTTTAATTTTTCCATTTTCAAAAACGATAGCAATGCCGCTTTCAGAATCAAACTTATAGTTGCACATTATTGCAACAACCTGCTTTTTTTCATCTCGTGGAACATACAGATACTTAGGTGCAACATATTTAAAAATATTTTCTATTGAATCAGCACCAATTTCTTCTCTATTATTTGACAGACAATACGCTTTAACACTTTCCAATGAAGCCTCGATCTCATTAGACATTTTAGAGAATGCCTGAACTGCCTGTTTCTGGGATTCGAGTACTTTTTCATCACTATAGCAATCAAATGTGATATCCAAATTGAATTCTCTTCCCCACAGCATCAGTTTTATTTTATTCATCAAAATCACCTCCATCATTCGATGCATCACGTTTCTTGCATTCAGAGACACCACCCAGATGTCCAAAATAATCATTTATCTTTGTTGGAATAAGATCGCATGTTTTCATGTCGTTTCGTTCATGCCATGAATAGCCATTCTTTTTTCTCCACTGTTCAACATCTCGCGCCCTCCAATCTGTTATTTCATCACGTGATTCCTTATTCCTCTGTTCTGCGCAGGCCTCATCACATTGTTTGAAATTCTCAGCACGGTTTTCAGTCATGTTATCAATTTCAACAGTTGACTCCGACACATCTGAAAAGTCTGGTATTCCGTCTTTATATACAATTCCATCTAATCCGTATTTTTCTAACGTTTTCTTGATCTCAGAATCATTTGGAATGAACTTGGCTTCCCCACGTGCACCTTCCCATTTACCTCGATCACTATCTTCTTTGGGCGTTTGTTTTAACCTTTCATCATATGTACTAAAAAAGTCATTTTCTTCTATCTCAGAATTAAAAAAACTGTCCCAATATCTTTGAGAATCTTGAAAGGTCATTCCTTCTTCCGGCTTTATTTCCTTGAAGCCGTTTATCTCAGGTGATATCCGCTCAATAAAAGGGATTTCTTGATTTCGACCAACTTCACTCATTAAAATACCCTCCTTTCTCTTATGAATATTTCTGTAAATCGATTGAATAAATCTTGGTATTCGATATCGCGTATTGCCTTCTCATTTATCAACAGCGAAAGTAAGAGATTTACTTGCTGATTCGAATACCCTTTTACAGATGGATTTAATTCTTCAGCAACGGCATGAGTCCACTCCTTAATATTTGAATAATGTCGTGACTTATCCATTGCCTTCCCAGCATCAAAGAAATCAAACACTAATTGTCTCAACTTCTTTATGGATTCCTTATTATTTGAATCAATATATTCCAAAAAGTCACATTTAATGGCGGTATCCAAGTTTGATCTGATTACCGCTTCTCTCAGAGTCTGGATGTCTACTCTGTCTCCCTTTCGGTATATTTCCTTACTCATTATGCATTCTAGTAGTGAATGCTTAACCACAGCTCTTTTTTCACGCACATCTTGTTTTGTATGATTAGTTTTTTTCTGAGAGATCTTTTCCGGTTCATACTTATCAATCATGCAAAGAATTGGCTCCAACCAATCACTTTGAGTAATGGCCGCTACTCCTCTTTCAAAACGCCATAGTTCATTGATCTGATTATCGGATAATCCCGCCGACTTTCCAACTAATAATCTATCCGAATAGTCAGGTAAACGCATGATTATTTTGGTGTTAGTGTTTCTAATAACTGACATATCAAGTAACCCCGGTGACTGATCAGCTATAATAAAACCTTCACCATAAGTCCGCATTTCCGCTATTGAATTTGATAGCATTTCCACCGATTTACCAAGTAAGTTTGAACTTTCACTAGATTGCTCTGAGGATGTTCTTCGAAGCAAATTATGTGCTTCTTCCAGTACAGTAATATGCTTTAAATCAGAATTCAAATCATGCTCTATTGCCCGCTGATCCATTCTATGTTCTTGGAGCTTTAACACCAGAAGCCCCATCAGCAATGATTTTGTTTCTGAAGATCCTACTCTGCTCAGATCAACAATAACATTCCTGTCAAATAATTCTTCATCTGTCAGATCATCATTTGTTAAGATTAGTCCATTTATTCCGTTCGTAAGAGATTTCAATCTTGTTACTAAAGATCCTGTATAATCTCCTTTATTGTCATCAGAGTAATCACTTTCTTTCAAAACAAGTTTTACTTGCTTTGTTACATCTGAGAAAGAAGGGAATAAGTCCGGGGAGTACATATTCTCCGATGTTTCTAAATCCCATCCAGAAGCAATATAAGCTCTCTCAACAGAGTCCTTCAGTATCGCTGGCATAGCAGCATACATAGGCCAGCACACATTAAATATTTCCACAATGCGATCCATATGCTCTAACACATGGACACTCTTAGGAAACCGGAATGGGTTAATCCTGAGTAATTCGATATCATCTAGCAGTGGATTAGTGCCATAAACAACCACATCTTCCTTTTTACCCAAAACATCCTTATATTCTCCCTTTGCAGGCTCAATGACAAGATAATGGATACCCTGTTTTTCTAATGAATCCAACAATTTATATATTGTATTTGATTTTCCAGAACCTGTTGATCCCGTAATAAAAGTGTGCTTCGTCAATTCTTCCTTTGATAATTTGATTTTTGAGGAAGTAATTTTTTGATGCATATGATATCCAACACCTATGTCCAGATCTTGATCAATTTCTAATAACGAATGTGGTTCCCGACCAAATTGCACGCCTTCCAATACCGGAAGCCCTTGGATTGATTTTTGCGGGAAAGAAATAACATATCCCAAATCATCTGTCGAGATATATGATGTCGGTGTCACCATCATTCCACTATCTTTTTTTTCGGATAGTGTTACAAAAACAGGATGGCAAAAATGCGACAAATATTTCCGTATTTCTTTAAACTCAGACGTATCCTGTTCGCCCTTATCTGACCATTCCTGAACTATTGACGGCTCAATATATGACTCCTTCCCCTGTGTCAACCCTTTAAGATAATTAGCAACATTTATACTCGTTACAGAATTCTTCGCCATAATATATGATGAAAACTTCCATAAGCCTGTTGACTGACTCTGAGTAATTCTCTTCATCGTCTTTTCGAGCTTTTGAAGCAAATTATGAACCATATAAGATCTGTAAGTATAGCTTGTATTCTCCGAATTATTTATAGAAATACTACTGCTTGTTCCTTCTGTTTCAGTCTTTCCATTTGAAACTGTTTTTGAATTCCCCCAGCTATATCCATAACCTACGTTGCCACCAACACCCCACCCCTTTTGCTCGCTTTTGCTCAACGTTGGTGCCAAAGTTCCAGCAGCATGACCAACCTCAGATCCTACGACCGCTCCTACCGGTCCTCCAATAAATCCCCCGACAAGTCCACCTAAAATAAAACCTGCTTTAGAAGCAACGTCTGCCGTCTTGACATTCCTCCCTTTACTCTTGCTTCTGTTTATACTTCCATTTATACCAACGTTTACAGAGTGAGTCTTAAAAACTGATTCACTAATACTTTTCGTATTGGCTATTGAATGCATCTCACCAGTAGTTTCTGCTTCACCTTTACCTATCTGAAATTGATAACCGGCAAACGGTACAATAGCTGTTGCTATTTCTTCGTATCCAGATAAAATATCGCGTAAATTTTCTTGTGACATTGACTCAGCAAGGAAAATAACAGAGTATTCCTCATCCTTATTTTCAGGTATAATTCCTTCTAACAGTTTATCAATTCCTTGCGTTAAATAATCCTCTGAATACTCTGAAGGTGTATTTGAAAGCACTGCCACTGATTCTGTATCAATGAAAGAAAAGCAGCCAGGAATAATCTCATTACCCTCATCATCTTCTGTTTCAAAACTCAACTTTTCTATTTTACTTCCCGGAAAATTACCTTTCAAAACCTCTTCTAATAGGTCGAGATTATCTGCACTCTGTTCATTGCGACCGTCCCCTTCATTTTTTATAACAAAAAACATTTCTGCCTTATCGACGCAGCGTGTTACGACCATAGCAAGCGTATGGTCACCATCCGCAAACGTACTCAAAACATTTTTGAAGCAATCTCCAGGCTTTTCTTCCTTGTTAAAAACCCAACGCTTAACCTTGACCGCTCTTATATTACTCTTATAGGATATAGTGCCTTCTTTGTTATATTTTTCATCAAAATACCACACACCATAGTCACTGTTGAGACGTGATATATAAGCTTTATCAAGAGTGTATGCAATTTTGCCAAGATTATCTAATAAATCTTTCTCTTCAGGTATCATATAAACCACCGTCCTTATTGCCCTGTATTGTTTTTGACCTCATGATTTGACCTGATACTAATGTACTTGTATATTTGCTAGATCTATATACTGCCATCAGCATACAGAAAGTGAAAGAGTTCCAGAGTGCTCTCCGCAGCAAGTCGTGTACTCTGAAACCCTGGCATTAAAACCATAGTTATTGTCTCAGCTTACACGATCACCTACAATCACGAAAATGGTATTTTTGTTGAGAGCAGCGCCATATCCTACTGCCCGGTCTGCGGATAGCCGCTTTCCCACCGGAATTCCCACAAGCAGATCATACAGCTGGAAAACAAGATGAATCGGGAATTCCTGATTCGCAGGCCGAAATACAGCAGCTGTGGGAGACTCCACCGGAAACTTCCAGATTGTCTGATTCCATACAAGCACTATGCTTCCGAAGTAATTTCAGGTGTACTGGGTGGAATCGTCACTCCAGATGATGACGATTCCGCACATTATCTTTGCGAAATGACAATGCACCGCTAGCACTGCTGGCTGGAAGCCAGTCGGCTCAGGATAGAGGATACCTTTATCTGTCAAATTCCAAATTGACCTCGCAATGGTTCTATAAAGGGATGTTGGCACAGAATTCTCATCACTGACAGATATCCTCTGGAATAAGGAATGTCTCCGGCATTACAGTCGTATAAAAAGACGAATGCCTGAACCATCGTACGAGATCATGACTGACCAGAAGCGCAGTAACACTGTATTACTTACCTTCCATATCACAATGCCGATAATTACTGCAACAATCGCTATCGCTGCCACTATACCAACTATCATTTTCACATTGGTACTTGGTTTCTTGCCGCGAATATATGCCCCAACCTCTGCCAGGTACAGAAGATAATCCTGGTTAAAGTTTTCCGCAGCAGCTGCACAAACAACCTGATCCAAATATGAAGCATCCCATGAATCCTTGGATTGTTTTTTGTTATAAGATGTACCAATAAAAGCGTTCTTAATTCTTTGGTCAGAACAGATTTCTCGTATCTCTGATGTTGAAATACTACCATCAGCGACATCTAATGCTATTTTAGTCCGCTGAACTTCTCCATCTCTTATATACTTCTCAATGTAGTTCATTACTGCACCTCCCTCCAGATAATGTCATTCAATTCTTTCTCACAGTTTCTTAATGCTTCAGCAACATCAAAAACTCTCTGACCGAGTTCCATCATGGCATCCTTGTTTTCACTAAGCGCTTTCATGTTAAGAGAATATGTTTCCAAGTTAGTTCCAAAATTGCTTTTAATCTGCATCAATATCGTCTCTACAGAATCTCTGTAATCTTTCCTATAATTTTTGCCGAGTTTTTCTATAATTTCCAACAAAACACCTTTAACATCTTTCATGAAACCAGCCTTATCAAGATAATCTGTTTCAAAGATCCACTTTCCCTCCGTATATTTATGTTCTTCATAAATATACCCTAAATCCTTAACTTTTTCTGGATCTGGCACCTTAGGAGCAGGTACATCAAGGAAGAATTTTTTTGCAGCATCACTGATTTCACCGTTCTCCATTATTTTAGCTTTGACTTTCTGCAAAAAATCATCTCTTTCGCCTTCCAATATGATCTGCCTATTCTTCAAGAAATCCGTTGTATAAGAGCCAATAGTCTTATTACACTTTATCCTTATTTTATCATTATCACTTTTCTTAAACTTGACCTTGCCGTGTCCAAAAAACCACCCTTTCAATTCTTCCTCCATATAATTCTGTACGTTTCCCACGATGGTTTTTTGCAGAGTTGCTTCGTCCAATTTAAGACGTTTCAACGTTTCTTCTGGTAACGCAGCATTTTCCGGTACTGCTTTATTATTGTACTCTTCTTCAATGGCTCTATTAATTGTTGCCCTTAGCTGATCAATATTTTTCTGAATTCTATTTATATCTTCCTGATTGCTTTCCTTCAAAGAATTCGCACGGTTACTCAACTTTGAGAGCGCTTTATTCACACTATCTATTATTGCATATGCCTTTACAGCCGAAGCATACTTTTCCCCGTACTGTAGGATTTCCTTTTCAAGTGCATATATGCCACTGCAAATCTCCAAGACTTTCGCATCATCTTGTGCTTTCCTTGCACTATCAAGAGCTTCTTCACACTGTGAATGCATCTTTTCAGTGGCAAATTCCGATGTTGCACAGCGATTCTGTCTATATACATATCCGGCAAATTCATCCTGCATAGAATCCAAGCCTCGCTTAAAAACGGATTTCTCTTTAGGAGAAGCAACCCCATTTTTCTTTGCCTTTGCCGCATATGCCATTTTAGCAGATGTAAAGAATAATTTTTTATCCGAAAGCTTGATTGAGAAATCAAGAACAGGCTTATCGCCCTCCCCCTTTCTCATATACTTAATCTCTTCGTACTGCAAGTCTTCTCTTTCATCTGAGTCGATGCTATCCGACCAGTTGATTACAAACAGAGACCGTCCTAAATCAATACTTGTCTTACTATCCTTTGACTCTGCCTCTTTTAGATACTTCAGCAAAGCATTATTTCCGGTACCCTCTGTCTTATTAGGAGCTGCTACAAAAATAAGAATAGACTGTGTCTGTTCTGAAAGCGCATTCAAAAGAACCTCCTGATGTTCAATATAGTTTGAATCCGTTCCTGGAGTATCGTAGATTGTAAATTGAACAGCATCACTATCTAATGGTATAGGAAAAATAATCTCTATATCATGAGATACAGCATCCATATCATTTAAGGCCGCTAACACAGTAGATATTTGCTCATGTCTCAACTTATTCTTATCTTTTAATCCATTAAGAAGGTCCTGAATCTGAGCGCGTTCATCGTTTTCATGGGGGCCTTCCTTGAACTCTAGTATTTTCTTCTTCTCATCCCATTCCAACACTGTTTTTACATTATCAATATCAAAGATAATCTTGACTGCTTCACCACCCTTTGGACTGCTAATTTGAAACATCTTTGCCGTTTCAGAAGTAATCTTTTCTGGAAGAATCCTATACCCAAGCATAGCGTTAATCAGCGCAGATTTTCCAGCACTATAAACACCTGTAAAGCATAAGCTGACTTTGTTATCGCTCATGCTTTCTATTTTTTCTCTTATATTTTTGGCTTCCTCATCAATCTGTACCGCAAAGCTCTCCGCACTGCGCTTTACAGATTCCTGCGATATACTTTTTATATCAAAAAGTTTACTTCTGTGAGCTTCTAAAATACCAACAGCCTGCTCGCCAAACTTCGCCACTTTCTTAAATGTCTGGTTCATGTCTGGAAGTTCTGCCAATAAAGTTGTCGTAATCTTACATTGTGTCTCTGGATCTGCATTGTAATATTCAACCATTTGCTCAAAATCCTCGTAATCTATTTTTGTTGTAATAACCTGCATTTCAAGGGTTTTTACTGAGTCAAATGCCCTGGCAATATCTCTAAAGAACTCGTTTCCATGATCTTGCAAGACAAATGAGCCTTTTTTATCCATGTACCGCTGAAGTCTTCCCCCTCGTATCGCCTGCTCTTTGCCATTCTCAAATCTCCGAAATTCCACCTCTTTCTTTGCTGGATGATATTTCATCTGCAGATAAGCCTTCGCCATAATAAAAACCCCCTATGCTATTATTTGTACTGAGTCTCCTTGACTCTTTATCCACATATCAATTCCTTTACCAAACACTTCCGCACTAACGATATATGCTCCATCTGTCTCATCCAGGATTTGAGCCGTCGGAAGACGATCAAGTATAGCATCTATGTCAGTTCCGGTGTATCTGAACTTCACCTTCTGGAGCTTTCCTCCATACATAAACTGTATCCGCTTTCTGAACTCACCTTCCTCGAACCTGCTACTATAAGGGATATGAAATCGCTCATTCAAAACTTCCAAAGCCTTTATGCGATCAATTCTGTATATAGTCGGAAACGAATCATTTAGTACATCGAAATCCTTCTTAACAACATCATCATCTATAAAAGCCGTCAGGTAAAAATAATACTCCGAAAACATTATTGCTACCGGCTTAAGCTTCCTATGAACAATTCGTTTATCCTTAGTCCTATAATAATCTACCTCAATGTACCTGGACTCGCTAATAGCCTGTCCCAATTCCCACAGCCGGCCAGTAAACCTTGTTTTATGTCTTGGTTCCACATAATGGAACTCCTCATTGCTAATCAGATCCTTGACTAGCTTCTGCTCGGTTTTCGGAACACAACAAGTAATGAGCTTATCAAGCATCTCGACCATCTCTGCTTTAGTAAATGCCCTGCTATCAAGCAGGATCTTACAAAGAGCCAATACTTCGCTATTCTGAAGCCATATCTTATACAGAGTCTCTAACCGATATCCTTCAGCATTCCTGTCATATACAATCGAATTAACAACACCTGTGCGTTCGGAATCCTCGTCCAAAAAATTACGAATGTGATCTATATCCCTCTGAATGCTTCGCTCATTTACTCCATATCTCGCTGCTTCTTCTGCCTTATTGACAACATAGCCATCAGACAGCTTGGCATAAATCCTTAATATCCGACTTATCTGGTCGCCTTTTATTTTATTTTTCATGGCTTCCTCCCGCGTTATAATCACAGCATAGCAACTGAGGAGGACATATTATGTCATTTAAATCACTTTTTCCATTTTTACGCCATTTCCGATATTTGCCTGTGGTGACTCTTCCATCCGCCGGTCTTTCCGCATCCACTGGAATAGCCCACTCATGCCAAAATCCCGTTGCATCAGGAATTCGCCCCTGACCACACAATGTTTGAACTCTTCTCCGAGCTACACCCCAATTTTCTGCAATTTCTTTAATCGTCAAATACCCTTCTATCATATGCATCCTTTTCTTCTAAAAATCATTCTTACAATGGGTATCCGTATCCTATATTTGTATATAAAATCACATAGTATATCTTATACCTAGAAACGAACTTTGTCAATATTTTTCTAGGCTATCTGCACAAAAAAAGTGTAAAATATAGTCATTTTACCGGCATGTTGTACATTTTTATTTGTCGAATTCCATTCAATCTCCAGCTACTGTCCCAGTTTCACTACTATCTTCTCCACAAAAACATCCGCACTCCCCCGGTCAGCTTATCCACCATAATCTGTTCGTCCACTGCTACAAGTCCATCTCACATGGAATCCAATTCCTGTTCCAAAACCTTAACCACAGCCATCTGATCCTGAATGCCTACTTTCAGCTTTGGTTCAAGCTAATCATACTGTGCTTTGCTACAGAAAGTTCTCTTTGTCCGTAGTACCGTCCCTATACGCTTCAAATACAGCCATCTGTTCAACATAGAGCCGTTCAAGCGATGCCCGCATATCGTGAGGTTTATTCTTATCTGCTTCTACGCTCCCCTACTGCCATTGCCTTCTTTCTTCCCATGTTTCCGCCGATGAACCCCTAAGATCAAACCGTTTATGTAATGCCGCCAATACTACTATCGATTCCATCTCTTGATCCCATATGGTATTCCGTTCATGCCATTTGTCCTTATCAAGACGCATATAAGCGCAGATAAATTTAGAGCATCCTACTCCCCTTATGCCACATATTGTGATGACAAATCTCGCATTCAACTTTGTAGAATAGCGCATGAACAGGCTTCCAAGGAAGCGTCAAATAAGAGCATGTGACAAAATTTTTAGATTTTTCCTGTAAATTCCTAAAAAGAGGAGCGAACTCATGAACATTTCTTCTTTAATCCCTAATAAGCAGGTAAAACTTCAATAGTGGTTGGATGTGATCTGGCAATGCAGAGTCTCCAGACTGACGAACCAAACATGGTGTGAATAGCATAACATTTTTTAATTATTACTATTGGATTACAAAACTCTAAAAACGCACTCTGAAAAATTTGTCTCGTAAGAGTTACACAGTTCATCCCCCCCGCCGATCAGACTACTCTTTTGCCAGATCCAGCCTCAGAGTTTGCAAAAATTTCTCTTCTCCTTAACCATACTGACCATTTGGATTCGGCAACGGTACTCCATATCAATAACCTTTGGTCTTTCAGAGCAAAAATGTAAATTCTTTTTTTACACATTCATTGATTTTCTAAATGATCTGCCATATAATAAAAGTATGAAAGGGGGCATTTAAATGAAATTTGACGATTTGTTTGAACAAAGAAGCCTTGTTGCAGCTAAACTGAAAGAATGTATCAGAGATCGCGGATATACAAAAGTCTCCTTTGCCAAGAAAGCTGATATCTCCCGTCCCACATTGGATAAGCTTTTAAACGGATGCATCGATAATAAGAGTACTTTTGATAAACATCTCCAGAAGATATTGTCCGTTTTAGAGCTATCCGTAGACGGACTGCTTCTTTTTGAGAGAACTCCTCAAACCATAGATGCCGTGTACTCTCAAAATGCACCAGAAGATTATCAGATGAATGAAAAGGCACAAAAACAATATGGACTGTTGATGGACATCCTTGATCTCTGTGAAATCTACTACTAAGAGAGGTAATTATGAGCGAAAAAATCGTAGCATCCAATCTTCATGAAGTTATACAGAAAAACAAAGAAATTCATTCAGATATGATGCAAAAGGCTCTCCTGATCCGGACAAACTGGAACAGAATGCAAATCAGCTCCGCGCACCAGCTTGCAATGCAGATATTGAAACCTTATGGTCTGATTCAGGTGCCGATTGATAACCTTTACTGGAGCGGAGCGATTTTTGTAAAAAACGGGAAAAAAATTCCCGTGATTAATACTGCCCAACCAAGGGCAAACCAGTATTTCACCGCATGGCATGAAATTTACCATTTGATATTCGACCAGGTATCGTTCAGCCATGTAATTAATTCGGAAACGATTATGGAGGAACGCAAAGCCGAATATTTTGCGTCCCTTATGATTCTTGGAAATTTACTTCCATATTATACAGAACTGCCGGAAATGGATTTTCTGTCTAAAATATTTCACTGCATGGATGCTTTTCAGGCTCCATATAAAGCGGTATTGATTACGCTGTATGAAAGTGCATTTCAAAACGGGAACCAGTCTGTTATGGCTTCCGTTAAGGAAAATTTTGATATCCCATTTACAAATCTGGCAGAATGTTTTCGTTCCCTGGGCCTTGACGACAACTTAGTGATGCCGTCCTTTGTGGTAAATGTCGGGACACTCCAAGCCAAGATCCAGGATCAGATCCAAAAAGATCCGGAACTTGCATATAACCATAATAATGCCGAATTTCTGGAGAACATTGTAAAAGAAATCAATTTGGTGATGAGGAACGTGGATGTTTAATATACCGAAATACACACACTACAGAGGCGAAACAAAAATCGCCCTCATGGACAATTCTGCGATATCATTTATGGAACAAATGGAGCGCAGCAAAATCCCGGCTAAATCTCTTTTATGCGGTTATGACGTAATCTTTATTCCCAACTGGGTTTTAAAAGAAATAAAAGATTCCGTATTCCGCAGCAGATATATTGAATTACTAAGAGAAGAGGGTTTTCCCATATATACTGTTGCAGAAGAAAGTTATGCTGATCTGGCAAATGGTGAAGAAGGAAATCTTTACCAAATCGTTCTTGCGGCAGCATCCTCTTTGGGCATTTTAAAAAGTTATATGCGCCGGTACATAGAAAAACCAGATCCTCTTGATATGATTGCATACAGTCAATGGATTTCTGAAATGTATCAGAACTGGCCAATATCTGACACAATGACAGGAACTGGCCGTGCAAAGAAGAAAAATGCCGGCGAAATATCACTGACGATTTTAGCAGAAGTTATTTCATGGTACTACCCCAAGATCGAAACAATAACCGTTTTTACACAGGACAGGGATTCTTATCATTATCAGATCAATGCACATCGAAAACTAAAAGAAGTATTTGACACCCGTTCACCGGTTACTGTCAGCTATAAATCCAATGACTTTTTGCTGTACCAGATGTACCGGTGTCAAATGATCGATCTGGAGAAAATCAAAAATATGAGAAAAGATGCGCGGGTTGTCATTTACACACAAAAACGCTCTGACCAGTCTGTAGCACTAGTTTCTAAACAACTGAATAATGAACAATTTGCTGAACTGGTAAGGGATGAAAACTGTCAGATATTATTTTAACTGAAATCCTTATAGTCATCGGCAGAATATTCTGCTGAACCATACTCCCCTTGCTATGCTGCAGAGATAAATGGCGAAGAACTGATTGGAGGCGCAATAAATGATAAAAGATATTCATATTATCGAAATACAAAGCAGAGACAAAAAGTCGTCTTATGCGAAAGAAATCCTTGAAATGTTACCAAAATGGTTTGGGAATAAACAAGCACTTGATGAGTACGTAGAAAAAGTAAAAAATCTTCCATTTTTTGCTGCATTTAATGATGCCGATCAGTGTATTGGTTTTTTTTCAGTAAAAATACATTATCAACATACAGGGGATATATTTGTATGTGGGGTTCATCCAGATTATCACCACTGCGGCGTAGGAAAAGCTCTTTACCATGCTGCAGAAAATTATTTTATTTTAAAGGGATGCAAATATGTGATTGTAAAAACATTAAGTGATACTGTTGATTTCGAACCTTATGCGCAAACTCGTAAATTCTATAAAAGCATTGGGTTTGAATCACTTATTACTTTGACAGAAATGTGGGACGCAGAAAATCCCTGTCTTATTATGTTTAAGTCACTTGTTTAAGAAATTAGTTTTTATTTTGCCCGTATGACCCTAAGCACCTGTCACAACAATAAAAAATTCAGGAGGCGACATGAAAATGAAAAAAATCCCATTAAAGCATGTACGTATTATCGGCTGGACCTCTCCTGTACTGGGCATTCTGCTTATCCTGCTTGGCTGCTGGCTGAAATGGTTCTGGCTGGTGATTGCCGCACTTTTTGTTATGCTGGCAGCAATTATCTTTCTCGCCATTTTTAACCGCTGCCCGCATTGCGGACACTTTTTAGGACGCGCCGGCGGCGCTGCATTCTGCCCTTATTGCGGAAAAAAGCCGGAGGTGGAGTCTTAGGCTTACTGCACTGCAAATTTGATGCCCCGCAGCAAGCTGCGAGGTTTTTGACTCATTGCATATTCCACCGGGCGGGAGTATAATACCCTTGTCAAAAAACGCGTTTATTTAAGAAGCAAATGACAAAAGGGAGCGCAGCCAATTTTGCTTGTGTGCTCCGGAACGGAGGAAAATATGCCCTGTACAACAATACTGGTGGGAAAAAAGGCGTCCTACGACGGGTCGACGATGATTGCGAGAAATGACGACTCCAGCGCCGGACGTTTTACCCCAAAGAAATTCGTAGTGGTACATCCAGACGAGCAGCCGCGGATCTATCAGTCTGTCATTTCCCACGTGAGGGTGGAACTGCCGGAGAATCCCATGCGCTATACCGCAGTGCCCAACGCCGTGGAAGGCGAAGGAATCTGGGCTGCCAGCGGCGTCAATGAAGCTGGCATCGGAATGACAGCCACCGAAACGATCACTTCCAATCCCCGGGTCCTTGGGGCTGATCCGCTGGTGGTCTATCGGCCTGCGGAGAATGGAAAAGAGGAAGTGCCCGGCGGCATCGGCGAGGAGGACATCGTCTGCCTGGTGCTTCCCTACATACGCAGCGCAAGAGAGGGCGTAAAGCGCCTGGGAAGCCTGCTGGAGCAGTACGGTACCTATGAAATGAACGGCATCGCCTTTCAGGATCATGAGGAAATCTGGTGGCTGGAGACCATCGGAGGACATCACTGGATAGCAAAGCGGGTGCCGGATGAAGCTTATGTGGTGATGCCCAATCAGCTGGGTATCGACAGTTTCGATCTGGAGGACGCCTTTTCTGAACAAAAGTCCCATATGTGCTCTGCGGATCTGAAAGAGTTCATCGATGCCCATCACCTGGACCTGTCTCAGGACGGCGTGCTGAATCCCCGGGATGCCTTCGGCAGCCATGACGATTCCGATCATGTCTATAACACTCCCCGCGCCTGGTTCATGGAGCGGTATTTCAATCCCAGCACCTGCAAGTGGGACGGCCCGGATGCACGCTATACGCCTGTTTCTGATGACATTCCCTGGTGCATGGTTCCGGAAAAGAAGATCACCGTGGAGGATGTGAAGTATGTGCTTTCCTCCCATTATCAGGGAACGGCTTACGATCCCTATGCCTCCTATGGAGACAGATCCATGCGCGGAACCTATCGTTCCATCGGCATCAACCGGAACGATTTCTGTGCGCTGATCCAGATGCGTCCGGAGAAATCGGCGGACTGCAGCACCATTGAATGGCTGGCTTTTGCCTCCAACGCCTTTAATGTACTGGCTCCCTTCTACGCAGATGTGGAAGAAACGCCGGAGTACCTGGCAAATACCACGAAAGAGGTATCTACAGACAACTTCTACTGGACCAGCCGCATGATCGCAGCCATGGCAGACGCATCCTACAGCAAATCTCTGTTCCATGTAGAGCGCTGTCAGGAGCATGTGGCAGCGAAAAGCCATGAACTTCTGAACCGGTACGACGCCCTCCTGGAAAAAGAAACGGATGGGGCTGCCAGGAAGGCTCTTCGTCAGGAAGCAAACCGGGCTGTTGCCGATATGGTGAAAAAGGAGCTTTCCGAGACGCTTAATAAAGTGCTGTATGAGCTGAGCGGACAGATGAAGAATGCTTATTCCCGATCAGATGCGTGAAAGGGAAATGCAGGGAGACTTGCGCCGTAAAATAGGGGGAACAGGCTCCCCATGGAGCCTGTTCCCCCCGCTTTACAGTCCGGCCGTTGTCCGGCCCATTCCGCTGTTATGATTTTTATTCCGCAGATTGCTTTTTCCTGCCGATCCTCTTTCCCCCATTGACCGAATGTCTTCCATTCCGGCATCCCGGCACTCGGCATTTCCCACCGGCCGCCGGATGATCGGCATATCCCGCCCGGCATCGCTCAGGTATCCACCCGCTCCATTTCGTGGATCGCCCGGTTCCGATAGACCAGGTCGTCTCTGCTCTCAAAGCCTATCTTCTCCCAGAAACCGTTTCCCGACACGTTCCGCTTAAACACCACTAGGGCCGTCTTATGAATTCCTTCCTGTTCCAGGGCATCCATGGCCCGCTCCACCAGGTTTTTCCCGATTCCCCGGCCCTGGTATTCTGATCGCACGGCGGTGTGATAGATAAAGCCGCGTCTGCCGTCATGGCCGGCCATGACGGCGCCGATGATTTTTCCGTCCTCCTCCGCCACGAAGCAGGTTTGGGGATTTCGTCTCAGATACCGCTGAATGCCTTCCCGGCTGTCATCAACCGTATTCAGGCCCATTCCCGGGGTATTGATCCACAGATCATAAACCCTGTCATAATCCTGGAACTCCATGGTTCTGATACTGGTCATCTGTCTCCTCCTTTGGCCGCATCATCATGGTCTTCCGTCATTTTCTCTTCCAGAACCATAACCCGGCACTTGTTCCGGTAAAAGCAGATTCCGTACATCAATACACGCTTCATTCCGTTTTCATAAAGTCCGTCACCATAGTGTTTTCGAACAATCTGATCTAATCCCCGCCTGCATCCCGCATCCAGATCTCCATCATGGGCATACTTTACTTCGATGACGATCCCCAGCTCTGCCTCATCAATCTCCACCTGAATATCTGCATATCCTTCTCCTGCCTCCCGGTTTGATAAAATCCCCCAGGAATCTTTAAACCGGAGAAGCCCCAGGATCATACCATGATAAAAATTTTCTTTTGCAGATTTCCCGGCAAACGTATCCCGAATACTGACCGTCTTTCTCAGATAAGCGGAAAGATACCGTTCCACCCCTCCTGCATCCCCATTCTGGAGAGCGCCGCAGAAACCGGCCAGCATTTCTCCGTCCTGGGATGCATTTTCCTGAAACCACGCCATAATCTGCCGGGTAAAAATCCTTCGGATTTCCATATTAGGAATTGCCAGACAGTATCGATCTTCCTCTGCCTTCCCTCTCTGAGTCAGATAGCCTGTGGTAAAAAGGACACTCCATATATTTTCAATGGAAGAATATAATTCCTTATAGGTTAATTCCGGATGGATTTCCTTCCATACGGTCTCACCGGCCACCAGACGTTCGATCTCCCGCCTGACCGTAACGTTTTCTGCGCATTGAATAAGATGCCGGACCACATCGTTGCTGCTGGTATTCGACCAGTAATCCTTCGGCTCTGCCTCCGGATCTGCCCGAAGCTCATCGCAGTAGCTTAATACATCCCAGGGGCAATACACCTTAAGGCCGCCGAACTGATATCCGTCATACCAGTCACGGATCGTCTCATTATGTTCCGAAAGTCCGTAATACTCCAGAAGCATCCGAACCTCCTCATCCGTGAATCCGTAGTACTCATCGAAACGCACATCCTGGACAGAAAGAACTTTTAAATTATTCATTCCGGTAAAAATGCTTTCCTTAGCCACCCGCAGACATCCCGTGAGAACGGCAAAATAAAGATTCTCATTAGACTTTAAGGCAGCGCTGAAAAGGTTCCGTATAAGAGAAACCATCAAATCATAGTATCCCTTCTCACTTGCCCTGGCCAGAGGCACATCATACTCATCGATCAGGATGAGCACCTTTTGTCCGTAATGTGTCCCAAGCAGAGAGGATAAAATCTTCAGGCTTTCCATCAGCAGGGCATCACCGGCTGCGGATGCTTCCGCCGGTCCGGTCAGCCGGCTGTAAAGCGCCTTTTGTGCCGGGCTGAGCCGGCTGCTCTCTTCAAGGAAAGGAAAACGAAGGGCCTCGCTGCGTACTGCCGCATACAGCATTTCCCTTGCTGCTGAAAAATTATTGCCGTCCACATCTTTCAGGCTGACTGCAATTACCGGAATCTTTCCCATGTATTCTTCACACAGTGTTTTTTCCTGCTCAATCGCCAGCCCAGCAAACAGTTCTTTTCTGCATCCCGGTTCGAAAAAAGCTTTCAGCATACTGAAATTCAATGATTTTCCAAATCTTCTGGGACGGGTAAACAGATTCACTTCGCCCCAGTTGTTGAGCAGGTCTCGAATCAAACCGGTCTTATCGACATAATAAAATCCGTCTGTCCGGATCTTTTCAAAATTGTCAACTCCTATGGGAAGCTTCTTCTTTCGTCCGAGCATCTGATTTTTATCCATATCTTTTCCCGCTCCTTTCCGTCCCTCCGGATCCTCCGCCTCTATCTCCTCCTTTGGCAGTCTCCTTACGCAAAGGCCTCCGCCGTCTTCGCCAGCCATCCGGTAATATCGATATGCTGAGGACAGTGCTCCTCACACTGGCGGCAGCCGATACACTGGGAGGCGGCGCCGTGGCCTTCCTTTATCAGAGCCTGATAGGCCTCCTTCTGGGTTCCCTTATCCCTTGTCTGCTCCATCTGGTTATAGAGGGCGAAGTACCGGGGGATGGGAATATTCTGGGGACATCCGTCCACACAGTAAGCGCAGGCGGTACAGGGAATGGCGATTGTGCTGCGGATAATGTCCGTTACCTTCCGGACAATCTCCTGTTCCTCTCCATCCAAAGGCTTAAAGTCTTCCATGTAGCCGGTATTGTCCTCCAGCTGCTCCATATTGCTCATGCCGCTGAGTACCATGATGACGCCGTCTAAGGATGCGGCAAAACGGATGGCCCAGGAGGGCACGGAAAGCTCCGGCTCCCGCGCCTTCATCAGCGCTTCCGCCTCTTTAGGAACCTTAGCCAGGGCACCGCCCCGGACCGGCTCCATGATCACTACGTCTTTTCCGTGGCGTCTGGCCGTCTCCCAGCATAAGCGGGACTGAACCTTTTCGCTGTCCCAGTCGATGTAATTGATCTGCAGCTGGACAAAGTCCAGATCCGGCTGCTCCGTCAGGATCTGATCCAGCACATCGGCCGTGTCATGGAAAGAGAAGCCCAGACGGCGAATCTTTCCTTCCGCCTTCATCTTCCGTCCGAAGTCAAAGCCGCCTAACTCCTTAAGCCGGCTGTAGCGGTCCTTGTCCAGGGCATGCATCAAATAATAGTCAAAATACTCCACGCCGCAGTTTTCCAGCTGCTCGCCGAAAATCTTCTCATAGTCCTCCGTCTTTTCCACCAGCCATACCGGCATCTTGTCTGCCAGCTGGAAGCGGTCTCTTGGATACCGGTCCACAAGAGCTTTTTTAACCGCATGCTCGCTCATCCTCTTGTGGTAGGGATAGGCCGTGTCGAAATAGGTAAAACCTTTCGCCAGGAAGGTATCCACCATCTCATTTAACCTTGCCTCATCAATGCTTGCCGCGTCATCCGGATTCGTCACCGGAAGACGCATTAACCCAAATCCAAGTTTCTTCATTTTCATTCCTCCTGCACCTTTTGTTTTTTCCCTGTCTGTGCTGTCTCCATCCATGCTGCCTTTATCTTTCGCCGCCCTCCTCTGTGCCATATACGAATTTCTCATATTCTTCCAGAGGAAGCGGCCTGGAAAACCAGTATCCCTGGCCTTTCTCGCATCCGGCATCCCGCAGGATACGAACCTGCTCGTCTGTCTCCACCCCCTCACAGATTACATCGTAGCCCAGTCCTCTGACCATGGAAATGATCTGCTGCAGAAAGAAAATCCCTCTGCTGCTGGACACGCAGCTGCTGATAAAGCCGCGGTCGATCTTAACGGTATTGACCGGTATGTCAATCACGGTATTCAGCACGGAATACCCGGCGCCGAAATCATCCAGAGACGTCTTCATCCCCATTTTCTGAATCTGCTGGAAAAGGCGTTTTACATTGCTGTAATCCGAAACCGTAGCCGTCTCTGTAAGCTCGATCTCAATAAGAGAGGGATCCACGCCGTATTTTTCCAGAATATCCATGCACCGGCCCACCACCTCCTGATTCGAGGCATGGAGAATGGAAAAATTCACCGATATGGGAATTTGGGGCCGTCCCAGAGCCTGATTCTTTGCCAGAAAAGCTGCTGTCTGCTGAAAGACGTAAAAATCCAGATCCACAATCCTTCCGTTTCTCTCATAAAGAGGAATAAAGGCATTGGGATACAGAATGCTTCCATCCGCCCGTTTCCACCGGACCAGGGCCTCTGCCCCCGTCACCAGGCAGTCCTTAAGAGAGAATTTCGGCTGCAGATACAGCTGAAATTCCCCTTCATTTAATGCTTTTTCCAGACCATTGATAATTTCTGTCTCCAGCGTCTGCCTCCGGCTTAAGCTTTCATCGTAAAGCCTGGCAAAAGCGCCCTTTCGGCAGGAGACCTGCTTTCTGGCAAAATTCGCCGCATCGATGGCCGCCGATGCACTTAAGCAGTCCTGGGCCACACGGTAAATGCCGCTGCGGATCCGCAGACGCACATCGGGAAACCGCTCCTCCTGCCGCTTTATGAATTCCTCGTTGGCCTGCCGCACGCTTTCCTCCAGATCTTCATCCGGATCATAGGGGCGGAACAAAATAAACTGGTCCGATACCACCCGGGTAAAGTACACAGCTTCCTCTCTTTCCAGACGGCCGATAATGTAATTGCTGAATTCTTTCAGCACCTGATCTCCCATGCTGTAGCCATACTTCTGGTTAAAATATTTAAAATCCTCAAAATCCGTATAGACCAGAATATGGTGTCTGGCATAGCCGCCCACAATCATCCGCTCCACTTCTTCCCTGAACCGTGGGAAGGACAAAAGGCCGGTGAGGGTGTCATAGCCGGGAGCGGCGGCACTGCTCTGGTTCGATGCGTTCAGTGCCTGGCTTTTTGCCAGATGGGCCGAGATGATCTTGGTGATCTCGCCTAGCTGGCTTCGGTTCTGCCTGGACCAGTAGCGTTTCCGGCCGCACACCACATAGGATATGGCGCCGGTATATTTCCCCTCACAGTACATGGCCGCATACACCACCGTCTTGGCATCTCCCTGCATAAGGAGAGCCCGGGCCCCAGGCGAATACATGGACATATTGTCATACTGCAGTACAGTGGTGCCGTATTCATCATAGCTGTGAAAAAGCGTAAGAAAATCCTCTTTGTCAAATCCGCCGGGAGAGGTCAGGGCCTGAGGCGTGCCGGCAGAAGTCCACTGGTACTGCCTTCCGGCATTCATGGCCTTGATGTCGGTCCGCACAACCGTAATCCGGTCCAGGCTGAACCGAACGCCGATCACGGCCAGGAGCTGTTCCAGAGCGGCATTGAAATTATTCATCTTTTCAAAAATCTCAAAAGCTGTAGCGATCACATCATTGCGCAGATACCTGGCGTCAATGTTTGCCGCCGTCCGCTTCCATTCTTTTTCTGAAAGTGCAAACCGCTGGAGATCATCGCAGAATTCATACCGGTTCCTGCCGTTTTCCTTGGCCCGGTAAAGGGCCCAGTCCGCATTTTCAAAAAGCTGCTCGTACGTATAGCCGGACACATTTTCCGGAAGGAAACATACGCCAACGCTGCAGGTCATGGAGTAGCTGCTCTCTGAAAAACGCAGCTTCTGCACTGCCTTTACCAGCTGCATGGCCTTGTTCACCAGCACCGCATGGCTGATATCCTTCAGAAAAATCACAAACTCATCGCCGCCTGTCCGCACCAGGATATCTTTCTCATCAAAAATCATAGAAAGAAGCTTCGCCGTCTCCGTCAGCACCTCATCTCCGAACAGATGGCCGTAAACATCATTAATACTCTTGAAATAGTCAATATCCACCACCATCATGCCGCAGGATGCGTAAGGATTCTTATAGTTCAGGTATTCATTGATCAATTCTTTTCCTGTTGTATGATTATACAGCATGGTGAGAGAGTCCCGCTTCGCCTGCACTTCCAGAACAGATTCCCGGTCCTTCTGTGCCGTAACATCCTTAGCACTGCCTGCCAGAACAATTTTACCAAAGGCAGGATCCTTCCACCGGGTCGCACTGAGAAGCTTTCGGCTGATCCTCCCGTCTGCCTCGATGGTCCGCACCTCAATGGGGCCGCGCATGCGTCCCTCATAAAATTCAATGGCCTTCCAGCGGTCCTCCGGATGAATCTGTGTATCCTCCTTCAGATAAGAAAGATACTCAGGTACTTTCTGCACCACCTCCATGGAAGCATTGTATACAATCAGTGTATCTTCTTCCATCAGGTAAGAAAACGGAATAATATCATTCTGCTGCAGCGCCAGAGCCAGTCTTTTTACCGTATCTTCCGGCTGCGCCCTGGTTATGGCGCCGGTTGTTTCTGCCTTCTGCATGTCCTTTTCTGTCATCAAAAAACCTTCCTCTCGGGAATTTGTCGGAACGTTCTGTTCTGCAAAAAGCGCTGCTTTCCGCAAAATCCGACAAGACGCGTCACTGGCGCGTCTTGCTGAATATTTCGTAACAAAAATCGGAGAGAAGCACACCGGCTTTTACTCTCCGACCTTCGTCCAACTGTATGTTTATCATAGCACCCACGGCAAAAATCGTCAACATGAAGTTATATCACCTGCCCAGAGCAATATCCCGGATTTCCCCCAGGAGATAGCTGAGGCTCTGCGCCTGATTTCCCAGGATCTTTACCGCAAATCCATCCGAACCGGTTTCCGTCACACCTCCCTGTATCCCCCGCTTCCCGGCCTCCTCCAGGATCTCCCGCACGCGGTTGATAAAGTTCTCCGGAAGGTTCAGATTCAGGAGAATGAGATTTGCCAGATGGGTATGCCCCTCATAAAATCCGGTTTCTTCCATATCCATAAACGAAAGCCCCCCTTCCTCTTTTTTTTCTTCCATGCCCTGGCGGCGGGGAAGGTAAATGGTGTTGTCTGCATAAAGCGGAACATCTCCGCAGGAAACCAGAATGCGGTTCTGATATCTTCTGTAGAGGAATCTCTCCCCTCTGGCTGCTCTCCCGCAGGAGAGGATCTCGCTGTAGATCAGACCGGCCTCCGGCCCTTCCAGAAGGATCTGCGTGTCCCCGGAAAAATCCGCCCCGGCAAAGGGAATCACGGGGAGAGGCTGATAGCTTAAGAAACCGCCGTTTTCCACCCGGATCCGGCTTTTGCGGAAAGCACGGCCGCCGGGCTCCATCTTATGCACCTTTTCAAAGGACTGGGTGGTAAGGAAAAGTCTGGCGCCTTTTTTTACCTCTATCTGAATCTCCTGACTGTCCCCGGCCAGAATGCCTGCCGACACGCTCATAATCATCAGTTCCATCCCCTCTGTGCCTTCCGGGCAGAAAGGCTTCATAATCTTAAAGGGGGCGCGGAAGAAACAGTCCTCAAGCACCGTCTTCTCCCCGCGCCGCCCGGCGGTGATGGAAAGCCTTGATTCCGTTCCAAAGGAATTTTCCACGGACTTTCCTCCTCTCTACAGTCCCTCCAGCAGGACATTTTCTTTAATCCACCGGATCACCTGGGGGATTCCCTCTCCGGAACGGATATTGGTAAAAAGAAATGGACGGTCTCCCCGCATCTTCTTTGAATCTCGTTCCATAACCCCAAGATCCGCGCCCACATACGGAGCCAGGTCGATCTTATTGATCACCAGCAGATCGGAACGGGTAATTCCCGGACCGCCCTTTCGTGGGATCTTATCTCCCTCCGACACGTCAATGACGAAAATGGTGGCATCCGCCAGCTCCGGGCTGAAGGTAGCAGACAGATTGTCCCCGCCGCTTTCCACAAACATGATCTGAATGTCAGGAAAGCGGGTGATCAGCTCCTCCGCCGCTTCCAGATTCATGGATGCATCCTCCCGGATGGCTGTATGGGGACAGCCGCCTGTCTCCACACCGATGATCCTCTCCCGGGGAAGAACGCTGTTTTTGCAGAGGAACTCCGCGTCTTCTTTCGTATAAATATCATTGGTGATTACACCAATGCTGTATTCCGAGGCCATGACACGGGTCAGCGCCTCGATCAGGGCGGTCTTGCCGGAACCTACCGGTCCGGCCACGCCGATTCGCACGTATGACATACACTCACACCTTTCCTTTTTGCTCACTCAAAAATCCCGGAAGCCTCCCGCTTTCCTCTTTTCCTTCCCCCTTCGTCAGGACATATACAGCCGGGAATACAGCGTTTCATGCTGCATGCACCGGATATCGAATCCCGGCATGGACAGGCCCAGAAGCTTCGCATCCGCCTCCATGGCCCGCGCCACAGCCTCCTCCTGGAGGGCGTGGGAACGTGCCAGAAGCTGCTGGCCATCGGTCTGGCTTAAGGGAACCGCCTTCACGCAGTTTACCGCCATGGCGGATACCTGGCTGTAAAGATAGCAGGTCAGCGCTTCCCTGATCTCGATTCCCGCTGCCGCGCAGAACACGCCGTAAGCAGTATTTACCATATGCCGGTTCCCCTCCCCGCCATAACGGGCAAAGAGAGGTTTCTCCTCCTCGTTAAGAAGCATCCCCGCCGTCTTGATAAAGCGGGCCGCCAGCTTCTGCGAACCTTCCCGCACCTCCCTTGGCGTCCTGGCCGCCAGAAGGTACTGTTCCGTTTTAAAGACTTCTTCCAGGTCGCCCCGGCAGGCTGCCTGACAGGCCAGGCGCATTCCAAGAAGCTCCGTAAAGGTAAGGGAATAGCGGATGCTCTGCCGGATATAATTCCAGGCTTCTTCCCGGCTTTTGACCATTCCCTTCTGGATATAGGTTTCCAGGCCAAAGGAGTGGGAATAGGCGCCGATGGGGAAGGCGGAATCGGTGATCTGGAGAAGCAGCAGCTTTTTTCTTACCTCCATAAGCCGCCCCTCCTGCTCAGTGATGGTGTCCGTGGCCGCTTCCATGGCCGGGAGAAGATACCGCCTTTTTGAAATCAAAGGTCCGCATCTCATCGCTTACCGTTACGCCGTGAATCTCCTGAAGCATCCGGAAAACCGGTTCGGTGTAGGGAGTCAGCAGTTCGTAATCATTGTCTCCGTAAAAAAGGGCGCCATGGGTATTTCCGATTTCATAAGCCGCCCGCACAAGGGCTCCCGGATGCTCCGGATTTCCCTGGATCACCGCGGTCCGGCCCGGAAGAACATGGACAGCCAGAAGATCACCGCCTTCCGTGGTTCCCAGCACATCTCCTTCCCGAAGGCCCCTTGCCAGAACCCAGTCACCCAGACGCAGACCGAATTCTTCTCCGCCCCGGCTTACTTTCCGGTGAAGCTTTTTATGCAGCTCATGCCATTCAAAATCCACATAATCCACCGAACGGCCGGCCAGATCCTTATCTTCAACATTTCCTGTAATCGTTTCATATACCATATCTGATCTCTCCTGAATGTACTGCTTCTAAAACAGATGATAAAGCTGCGTCATGGGAAGCGTCCTGACCGGTTTTGAAGAGATCTCCTCTCCGTCCGCCGTCACCTGGTAAGTCTCCGGATCCACGGTGATCACCGGAAGGCCGTCATTCAGCTTCATATCCTTCTTTCCGATATTCCGGCAGCCGGATACGGGAACCACCCGCTTCTGAAGCCCCAGCTTTTCCCCGATCTTCTCCTCCATGGCCGCCTGGGACACGAAGGTAAGGCAGGTCTCATATTTCGCCTTTCCATGGGCGGCAAACATGGGACGGTACATCACCGGCTCCGCCGTGGGAATGGAGGCGTTGGCATCGCCCATCTTGGACGCCACGATCATTCCGCCTTTGATCACCATGTCCGGACGGACGCCGAAAAATGCCGGATTCCACAATACCAGATCCGCCATCTTTCCCACCTCCACGGAACCTACGTACCGGGAAACGCCGTGGGTGATGGCCGGATTAATGGTATACTTGGCCACATAGCGGCGGGCACGGAAATTATCGTTTCCATGGTCCATATCCTCAGGCAGAGGCCCCCGCTCCTGCTTCATCTTATGGGCGGTCTGCCAGGTTCTGACGATCACCTCGCCCACACGGCCCATGGCCTGGGAGTCGGAGCTCATCATGCTGAAGACACCCATATCGTGGAGCACATCCTCCGCTCCTATGGTCTCCGGGCGAATCCGTGAATCTGCAAAGGCCACATCTTCAGGGATCCGGCTGTCCAGGTGATGGCAGACCATCAGCATGTCCAGATGCTCATCCAATGTGTTAACGGTAAAGGGCATGGTGGGATTGGTGGAGGAAGGAAGGATATTTGGCTCTCCCGCCGCCCGGATGATATCCGGCGCGTGGCCGCCTCCCGCACCTTCCGTATGGTACGTATGAATGGTCCTTCCTTTCATGGCCCGGATGGTGTCCTCCACAAAGCCGCCTTCATTTAACGTGTCCGTGTGGATGGCCACCTGCACATCGTACTTGTCGGCCACATTCAGGCAGTGGTCGATTACGGCCGGGGTGGCGCCCCAGTCCTCATGGATCTTAAGGCCCATGGCTCCGGCGCGAACCTGGGCAGCCAGGTCTTCCTCATCGGAGCTGTTTCCCTTCCCCAGAAATCCCAGATTCATGGGGTATTCCTCCGCTGCCTTTAACATGGCCGCCATATTCCAGGCACCCGGGGTACAGGTGGTGGCGTTGGTGCCGTCTGCCGGTCCCGTTCCGCCGCCGATCATGGTGGTCACGCCGCTGTTTAAGGCACACTCGATCTGCTGGGGGCAGATAAAATGGATATGGGTATCCAGCCCGCCTGCCGTCAGGATCAGCCCTTCTCCCGCCAGGGCCTCCGTGCCTGCACCGATCACCATTCCCGGCGTCACCCCGTCCATAATGTCCGGATTCCCGGCCTTGCCGATTCCGGCAATCTTTCCGTCCCGGATGCCCACATCCGCCTTATAAATCCCGGTATAGTCCAGGATCACGCAGTTGGTGATCACCAGATCCAGGATCTCCTCCGCCTGATAATGGGAAGCCGCCTGGCCCATGCCGTCGCGGATGGTCTTTCCGCCGCCGAATTTTACCTCATCCCCGTAACAGGTATAATCCCGTTCCACCTGGATGATCAGATCCGTGTCCGCCAGCCGTATCCGGTCTCCGGCTGTCGGGCCGTACATGGCCTGATATTTTTCTCTACTGATCTCAACGCTCATCGTATCCCTCCCCGAAGAATCCTTTTTCCGCTGCTTCCTTCTCTGCTGCTTCCCGGTCCCGGCCTCTGGTCAGATCGTTTAGCCCGAACACTTCCTGCTTTCCTCCAAGCTCCGTTAAGTTCACCGTTTTCTCCTCCCCCGGCTCAAAACGCACGGACGTGCCGGAAGGGATATCCAGACGAAAGCCGAAGGCCTCCTTCCGGTCGAAGGAAAGGCTTTTGTTTACCTCAAAGAAATGATAATGGGAGCCTACCTGAATGGGGCGGTCTCCCAGATTCGCCACCCGGATGGTCTTAACGGCTTTTCCTTTGTTTAAGACAATCGGGTCTGCTCCCACCATCACTTCACCCGGCGTAAAGGACGATGAGGCTTCTTCCTGCCGGGGCCGGATGGGATGATGCACCGTCACTAACTTGGTGCCGTCGGGGAATGTGGCCTCGATCTGCACCTGCTCCAGCATCTGCGGCACGCCATCCATCACATCCTCCGTGCTCAGCAGCTTCGTTCCCAGGTTCATTAACTCCGCCGCCTCCTTTCCGTCACGTGCCAGCTCCAGAAGCTCCGAACTGATATAGGCGGCTGCCTCCGTATAATTAAGCTTTAATCCTCTCTCCTTCCGCTCCCTGGCCAGCATCCCGGCCAGATGGAGCAGAAGCTTTTCCTGATCCTGCGGCGTAAGCCTCATTCTGTTTCCTCCTCCTTTTCTTACAGGGACATGGTCGCCTGGAGTTTTTCCTGATCCAGGGAATCCGGCTCCCCTTTCATAATGATCCGCCCGTTTTCCATCACGTAGCAGTAATCGGCAATCTCCATGACAAATTCCAGATACTGCTCCACAATCAGCACCGCCATTCTGGATTTCAACCGGGTGATGACCTGGCCGATCTCCTGGATGATGGAAGGCTGGATGCCTTCTGTGGGCTCATCCAGCACCAGCACCTTCGGCGAAGCGATTACCGCCCTGGCAATCGCCAGCTGCTGCTGCTGACCGCCGGATAAGTCTCCGCCTTTTCTCTCCAGAAACTCCTTTAATATAGGGAAGGTCTCAAAAATTTCTCCGGGAATCTCCCGCATCTTCCGTCCGCCGGCCTCCAGCCCCAAAAGAAGGTTTTCCCGCACCGTAAGCTGAGGAAAAATCTCTCTTCCCTGAGGCACATAACCGATACCGGCCCTGGCCCGGTCATAGGGCGGAGATTTCATGATGCTCTTTCCGTCCAGAAGAATGTCGCCGGAAGGCGTCTCAATGAGTCCCATAATAGAGCGGAGGGTCGTACTCTTTCCCGCGCCGTTCCGGCCCACGAGACAGGTGACCATGCCGGGCTTTGCCTCCAGACTCACATTATGGAGAACCGTGCCCTCTCCGTAGGTTGCCTTCAAATATTCCACCTGCAGCATCAGGATTCACCTCCCCGTCCCAGATATACGTCGATTACCGTCTGATTCTTTGATACGGAATCCATGGTTCCTTCATCCAGCACATGGCCCTCATGGAATACGGTCACACTGTCGGAAACCTCTTTTGCAAACTGCATATCATGCTCCACCACGATAATGGAGCATTCCTTTTTTATCTTTTCCAGAAGATCGGCCGTCTTTTCGGTCTCCTTCCGCCCCATACCGGCCACCGGTTCATCCAGGAGCATTAATTCCGGCCTGGCCGCCATCAGCATGCCGATCTCCAGCCACTGCTTCTCTCCGTGAGAGAGGCGGGTAGGATATTTAAACCGCTTATCAATAAGACCCACAAACTCCAGGCAGTAGTCGATGTATTCCTGCTTTTCCTTGGAAAGGCGGTGAAAGGTTGTGGAATAAAGGGTGTGCTTCCTGGCCGCCGCCAGCTCCATATTTTCCCCAATGGTGATGCCGTTGAAGACGCTGGGCGCCTGGAATTTCCGGCCGATACCCAGATTGGAGATCACGTACTCCTTCATCTTGCTCACCTCATACTCGCCCTTATAGATGATCCGGCCGCCGCTTACATGGTTTTTCCCGCAGATGGCGTCCAGGATCGTGGTCTTCCCCGCTCCGTTGGGGCCGATGAAAAAACGGATCTCATTCTTTCCCACGGTGGTGGACACATGGCTGATGGCCTTAAAATCGCCGAACTGAATGCTTACATCATCGATCTGGAGAAGGGGCGCCTCCAGGGCAGTCCCCGCTCCGTTCTTCACTTCTGCCGTCATGCAAACTCCTCCTCTTTCGCCGTTTTCGAAAATTTCTGCCGGATCCTGCCCGGAATGCTTCTCAGGGAAACAAAACCGCCCGGCATGAACAGGATCACCAGGATAAAGACAAATCCCAGGAAATAGGACCAGAGCTCCGGAAAGCTCTCACTGGCCGTAGTCTTTAAGGCATTAACCAGAAGGGCGCCCAGCATGGGACCGGCCAGGGTTCCCTTTCCGCCGATGGCCACCCAGATGATCATTTCCACAGACGGGGTGATATTCACATCCGCCGGGGTAATGATGCCCACCTGGCTTACATACAGCGCGCCGGCTATTCCGGCAATGGCCGCCGACAGGCCGTAGACGAACACTTTGTAGACAGCTGTATTATATCCGGTAAAACGCACCCGGTTCTCTCCGTCCCGGATGGCGATAAAGATCTTTCCGATACGCCGGCTGACCAGGAACCTGCACAGGCAGAAGATCAGGATCAGAGCGATCAGGGCCGCGTAATACAGCCGGATCTTCATTGCCGGGCTGCTTAAGCTCTGGCCGAACATAGTGGTGAAATTCGTCAGGCCGTTTGACCCGCCGGTGTACTCCTGGCTGCCGATCAGAAGAACGGACAGGATCATGGCCAGGGCCTGGGACAGGATGGAAAAATACACGCCCCGGATCCGGTTTAAGAAGGTCAGATAACCGATAATCACCGCCAGCACCACCGGAACCGCCACCACCATAACCATGGCAAAAACCGGATTGGCGAAGGGCCTCCAGAATGCCGGAAGACTGCTCTGCCCCGACCAGATCATGAAATCCGGAAGGCTTCCTCCCGATGCCTCCAGCTTCAGGTACATGGCCATGCAGTAGGCCCCCAGGCCGAAATATACGCCGTGGCCCAGACTTAAGATGCCGGTGTATCCCCAGATCATATCCAGGCCCAGGGCCACGATGGCGTAACACATATATTTTCCGATCAGGCTTACCCGGAACATGGAGAGAAAGAATGGGCACGCCACCAGAAACAGAAAGATGCACACCGCCAGCACCACGGTCACATCCGGTCTAAAACGTTTTCCTGCCATATTCCTACCTCCTAATCTTCCAGCGCCCGGTTTCTCACGGCGAATATTCCTTTTGGCTTAAACTGCAGCAGCAGGATGATGCAGGCAAAGATCAGCACCTTTCCCACAGAAGCATTGGTGAAGAACTCGAAGGTGGTCTCGCCCACACCGATAAAGGCGGAGCCGAATACCGTTCCCAGGATGCTTCCCGCGCCTCCCACCACTACAGTCATAAAGGTGTCAACAATGTAATTGGTTCCCAGCGTAGGGCCGATGGGACCGATCCAGGTCAGGGCGCAGCCCGCAAGGCCCGCCAGACCGGAGCCTGCCGCAAAGGTGGCACAGTCGATCCGCTTCGTATTTACGCCCAGACAGGCAGCCATGTTCCGGTTCTGCATAACCGCCCGGATATTCCTGCCCTGGCGGCTCTTATACATCAGGGCATACACACCGCCCAGGCAGATCAGGGCGATGGCCAGGATGAAGATCCGCTTCAGGGGAAAAGCCAGGGTACTGGTCACCCGCAGGCTTTTTTCCATAAAGGAAGGGGCGTCCACGCCTACATTCGGCGCCCCGAATATGGAGCGGGCCAGCTGCTGCAGCACCAGGCTGACTCCCCAGGTCACTAAAAGGCTGTCTTCCGTTCTTCCGTACAGGCGGCAGATCACCAGCCGCTCCAGCACCGCCCCGAAAAGGGCGGCGGTCAGAAAGGATGCGGCTATGGCCACAAAAACATAGGCGTCAAAGACTCCCGCCGGAAGATAAGCCCGGAACAGATTCTGAATGACGTAAGCGGTGTATGCTCCGATCATAATGAATTCCCCGTGGGCCATGTTGATGACGCCCATCAGGCCGAAGGTGATGGCCAATCCCAGGGAAGCCAGCAGGAAGATGGAGCTTACGCTGATCCCGTTAAATATCTGCATCAGAAATGTTTCCATAGTCGCTCTCCTCTCTCAGCTGATCCGATGATTATGATTCTCCGGAAAGGCCCTCGGCCCAGTCATATCCGCTTAAGTAGGGATCCGGTTTAATGGGTTCATCGGTAGCCCAGACCTCATCAATGAGTCCCTGACTGTTTATGCGGCCGATGCGGACGGTCTTGTAAATATGCTGATTGTCACCGTCAATGGTGATGGTTCCCTCCGGCGCATCGAAGGTGATGCCTGCCGCAGCCTCACGAACAGCGTCCACATCGGTGGTTCCCGCCTTTTCCACGGCTGCCGCCCACAGATACACGGCATCGTAGCCTGCCTCAATGGGATCGTCCGTTACCCGGTCCTCTCCGTATCTTGCCTTGTAGGCAGAAACAAACTTTTCATTCTCCGGGGTATCGGTAGTCTGGTAATAATTCCAGGAAACCAGGTGGCCGTCCAGGTAGGAAGCGCCGATGCCGGACACCTCTTCCTCTGCAATGGATACGGAACAGGTCATCACATCATTAGCCGTCAGGCCTGCATCCTTGAACTGCTTAAAGAAAGCCACATTGGAATCACCGTTTAAGGTATTGAACACAAAATCCGGCTGGGCGGCCTGGATCTTATTAATGATGGTGGTATAATCGGTGTGCCCCATGGGTGTATACTCCTCGCCGACGATCTCATAACCCATGGCCTCGGCCTGTGCCTTGATGATGGAATTGGCCGTTCTGGGGAATACGTAGTCGGAGCCTACCAGAAAGATCTTCGTTCCATAATTCTCTGCCAGATAATCCACAGCCGGAACAATCTGCTGGTTGGGAGCTGCACCGATGTACATTACATTGGGACTGGACTCCATCCCTTCGTACTGTACCGGATACCACAACAGTCCGTTGTGGCTTTCAAATACGGGCACCACCGCTTTTCTGGATGCGGAAGTCCAGCAGCCGAATACGGTAGCTACCTTGTCGTTTTCCAGAAGCTTCGTGGCCTTCTCGGTAAAGGTGGCATTGTCGGAAGCGCCGTCCTCAACGATGTATTCGATCTGTTTTCCCAGGACACCGCCGGCCGCATTGATCTCCTCGATGGCCAGGATCTCCGCGTCTCTTACGGAGGTCTCGCTGATAGCCATGGTGCCGCTTAAGGAATGAAGAATACCTACCTTGATGGTATCTCCCTCATCTCCCGAAGTCTGGCTCTCCTGTAATGCTCCTCCTTCATCACCGCCGGAGGTGGCTGCCGCAGAAGCGCTGCTGCTTTCTGCAGATGCTGCCTCCGACATGGCGCCGCCGCTGCAGCCTGCCAAAGACGCTGCCAGCACTCCAGCCATTCCCAGTGCTGCCAGCCGGTGAAACCATTTCCTTTTTCTCATACTCCTCGCATCCTTTCTGCACATAAGATTTTTCCGTCCACAGGTTCCGGTTCCCGGGATTCCAGGATAAAAGGAAAAGCCGCCGTTCTCCCCTCCTCCGGGAGAACGACGGCTTTGTCTGTTCCGGTCTCTATGAACTTTATGTGCTATATCATACTGAATTTCATTCCAGAAAAAAACATCACATTTCCGTTTTTTTACCGTAAAAAAACGAGATATTCCGGAAAAGTTCCCGAAAAAAACGTCTTTATCTATCCTTCCGATACCGCGCCGGCGTCATGCCGGAGTAAGCTTTAAACAACCGCGAAAAGTAATCAATGGTGCTGTATCCCACCCGTTTTGCCACCTGGTAAACCTTTAAATTTGTGGTTTTTAACAGATGCTTTGCGTATTCCATCCGCATCATGGTCAGATATTCATTCTGCCCCATTCCCATCCGTTTTTTAAACAGAACCCGGACATAATCCCGGCTTAATTCCAGTTCATCGGCAGTCATATCCAGACAGTCACCCCTGCCTAAGTTTCTGGCCATGTCTTCCAGGATCCGGTTCACCGTCTCATCCGCCTGATTCAGCCGAAAGGCCCTGACCATCCCGATCATCCGCCGCAGGCAGACAGCCGCTTCTTCCATCCCCTTTCTTCCCGGAAGGAACCAGCTTCGCCACTCCAGCCACTCTCCTGCATCCAGCAGTTCGATCCAGGGGAAATCACGGCAAACGCGTATCCACAGCTCGCAGAGAAGGGCCGCCCCCCGGCGTCCTGCCTCTTCCTGCCCGCTCTCCTTTCCCAGAGTTTCCAGAAGGCGCTTAATCCAGCCCTCCAAAACCTCATTCTCCATCTGTCCGGACAGGATTTCCCTATAAAGGGCCTCGATCTCTGCCTGCTCCACCGTTTCCTTCCGGAAGGATCCGGCCCGGATCTTCCTTTTTCGAAGCTCCGGTTCGATCCCTTCCAGCGCCTCGGAAAGCTTTCGCTCGGTAACCGGCTTGGGGATAAAGTCAAGGGCCCCCAGCCGCATTCCCTCCCGCGCCGACTCAAAACTGCAAAGACTTCCGGAAAGGACCAGCGATGCCGTACAGCCCTGCCGCTTCATAGCCTCCGCCAGCAAGATGCCTTCTCCCGCCATCATCCGCAGATCCGTGATAACCAGGTCAAAGTAATCCTTCTTAAGAAGGTTCAGCGCTTCTTCCCCGCTCCCGGTCTCCGCCTTCAGGCAGAATCCGGATTCCTGCCAGAACCGGTATCCGCAGGCCATCTGCCGGCTCCTCTCATCACTGTCTGCATACAGCACATAATACATGATCACCGCTCCTTTCCACCTCTGCTCCCGGCAATGCCCACTGCCGCCTTTTGCCGGCTGCTCCATGAAAAAAGCGAAGGCACTGCATCCCATCCTGCAGCGCCTTCGCTTTATGCACATCATTTTAATACGGATTTTCCGTTTTGACAATACCGCGGAATATTTTCTGACATATCTTTATTATTTTCTGAATTTTTCCTCTTTGTTTGTTATAAAAACGTAATATTGTCTTAAGGTGAATTAAATTGCATTATCATTACTAAAACTATAGAATGGAGATAGAAGGAAAGAAAATGAAACTGTATGTCTCCTGCCCGGCGGCATACTTTCACAGCACTTGCAAGGAGGGAAGAATATGAAAAAGCAGATACTTTGTCTTCTGCTGGCTGCAGGGTTGGCCTGGGGCAGTCTTATCACGGCAGAAGCAGCAGAAACCAGGATTGAACAGGTGGCCGTAGAAATCACCTGCAGTCCCGTCCCGGCCGCCGGAGATGAACCGGGAAGCGTGACTGCATCCACCACCGGTACAGAATTTACCATAGAAAGCGCCGAATATACCAACGATACAGACGTCTGGGTACTGGGCGATGAGCCTGTTGTTATGGTGGAACTTTATGCCAAAGACGGATACCGCTTTTCCTACACAACCAAAAGCCACTTTACCATCACCGGAGAAGGAGCCGCGTTCAAAAGGGCCAGGCTCTATGACAGCGGAAGCCGGATGGAACTTCAGATCGAGCTGGATCAGATTACCGGACGCCTGCCCGGGCCGGAATACCTGGAATGGGACGGAAATGAAGCAGTCTGGGAAGCGCTGGATGGGGCGAAAAGCTATGAAGTCCGTCTCTACCGCAACGGCCGGACGGTTGTCACAGAAGAAACCACAAGAGAATTCTTTGATTTTGAAAATTATTTTACCCGGGAAGGTGACTACTCCTTCCGGGTAAGAGGAATCGCCCGGTACAATAACCGGGCAGGCGAATGGTCCGATTATTCCGATGACAACTATATCGATGAATGGACCGTCAGCCGTACAAGCGGTAACGGCCGGTGGATCCAGGATCCCAGAGGCTGGTGGTATATGTATGAATCCGGCGGCTATCCTGCCAGCTGCTGGAAAGAGATTAAAAACGCCTGGTATTATTTTAATTCCGACGGCTATATTCTCACCCATTGGGGCAAGATCGATGGCAGATGGTACTATTTCGGTGCAGACGGCGCCAGGAAAACCGGATGGCAGTTTGTAGACGGGCGGTGGTACTATCTGGAAGATAATGGGATTATGGCTACACAATGGAAATGGATCAATGGGAAATGGTATTACCTGGACGCTTCCGGAGCCATGACCACCGGATGGCAGTATATCAGAAACCGCTGGTACTATATGGATGCCTCCGGAGCCATGACTACCGGATGGCAGTACATCAACGGAAAATGGTACTGCATGGATTCCAACGGTGTCATGTATGCCAATACCTGGACTCCGGACGGCCGTTACGTGGACGCAAGCGGCGCCCTGGTTCGATAAATCATCCCGGCAGGAGCCAATTCCCAGCACCAGATACAAGGAAAACGCCTTGACACATTTGTGCGTTTTGTATAATATTGAATCATAGAAATATCACTGATGAGATATATTGTACAAAGAAGGGATGGTGTTTATGAATTATTATGAATTAGCTCTGCGGCGCAGATCCACAAGATCTTTTAAAACCAAAAAAGTGGGACCGGCTCTTTTAAATCAGCTGCACGAATACGCGCCAAACTGCCGGACGCTGATTGAAGATGCTCCCGCCCAGTGGAGGATCCTCTCGGATGATGTTTCCGCAAGGCTGGCAGGCTGTGCGGGCTATCACGGGTTCATGGTAGAGGCTCCCTGCTATCTTCTTCTGATGGCCGGGGCTGGCCCATGGTACCTGGAAAATGCCGGATTCATGGGCGAGGATATGGTGTTAAAACTGACCGATCTGGATCTGGCCTCCTGCTGGATTACCATTCAGGATTCCGATGAATTGAAAAAACAGCTGGGTCTTACCACATTCATGGAAGCTGCGGCACTGATCGCTTTCGGCTATGAAAAGCCGGTCTCCTCAGGTCCCCGCATTGACATTAAAAGCCCTTCCAATATCACTCTGAAAAAGCGGACCGGTCAGGAAGCTCCGAAGCTTTATCTGGATGACGCCGTATTCGAGGGGGACTGGGGAATCCCCGCCCATACCGAATACTGGAACCCCAGAATGAATCTTTACCAGGCGCTGATTGCCGCCTGCTGCGCTCCCACGGCATTGAACCGGCAGCCCTTCCGCTTTATTCTGGACGGCAGCCAGATCTATCTGGTCATCCTTCCCGATGAACTGACCTCCCCGGCCAATGCGCGCTTAAACGCCGGCATTGTGATGCATCATTTTGTCTCCGTTATGCATGAAAAAAGCGGCCAAAACGGCCGCTGGAACTTAAATCCTCCTAATAAGGGCTTTGCCCTTCCGGATGGAGCCGTGATTGCAGGAAGTTATCCCCTGTAGCAAAAAATCTCCGGGGCAGATCATAAGAACTGGGCATCATAAAGCTTCCGGTAAAACTGTCCTTTCTCCATCAGGCTGTCATGCGTCCCCTCTTCCACCACCTGCCCGTGGTCCATAACCAGGATCCAGTCTGCATTCCGTATGGTGGAGAGACGGTGGGCGATGACAAAGCAGGTCTTTCCCTCCATCAGACGGGTCATGGCCGCCTGGATCCGCCGCTCTGTCCGGGTATCCACGTTGGAAGTGGCCTCATCCAGAATCAGCATGCCGGCATCCAGAAGCATAGCTCTTGCGATGGTAAGAAGCTGCTTCTGTCCTTTGGAAATATTGGATCCCTCCTCGCTCAGGACCGTGTCATATCCGTCCGGGAGACGGGAGATAAAGGAGTGGATGCCGGCCGCCCGGGCGGCCTCCTCCACCTTTTCCCTGGAAACGCCGGTACTGCCATAAGCCAGGTTTTCATAGACAGTACCGGTAAAGAGCCAGGTGTCCTGCAGGACCATGGCGTATGATTTGCGCAGGCTCGACCGGGTCCAGTCCTCCACTCTTCTTCCGTCTACACGCACCTGGCCGGAATCCACATCATAAAATCGCATAAGCAGGTTAATCAACGTTGTCTTTCCCGCTCCCGTAGGGCCGACGATTGCCACCAGGCTTCCCGGCCTGGCATGAAGGGAGAGATCACGGAAAATAGGTTTTCCCGGCTCGTATCCAAAGGCCACATGAGACAGGGATACGTCCCCCTTCGTCTGTACAAGTTCTTTTGCGCCGGGGCGGTCCGCCTCCTCCGGCTCCTCATCAAGCACCGCAAAAACCCGCTCCGCTGCAGCCAGGGCAGACTGCAGTTCGCTTAAAATATTGGCCGCCTCATTGATGGGTCCGGAAAATTTTCGGGAATACAGGACGAATGACGAGATCCGGCCGGCCGACATCTTTCCCATGAGAAAAAGGATGGCCCCCAGCACGCTGATCAGCGTAAGGGATAAATTATTTACAAAATTAACCAGCGGCCCTGTAATGCTGGAATAGTACTCCGCCCGGTAATAAGCGTCCACTGCCTCATGGTTCACCTGCTCGAAAATCCGCTGCCGGTTCTCCTCCTGGTGGTAAGCCTTCAGCGTTTTCTGACCCGTAACCTGCTCCTCCCCATATCCGTTCAGCGCGCCCATGGCCCGGGACCGCTTCTTGAACAGAGGCCTGGTCTTTCCCACGATAAAGCGGGTAATGCAGAGCGAAAGAGGCACCGTAACGCAGAACACCAGCACTAACTCCCGGGAGACCAGCACCATCATAATGAAGGATCCGGTGACGGTAATCACGGTAGTCATCAGCTGGATCACATCTTCTGAGAGGGAGGTATTAATGGTGTCTATGTCATAAGAAATCCGGCTTAAAATATCGCCGGTCTGTCTGGTATCAAAATAACCTGCCGGCAGAGTCAAAAGATGGCTGAACACATCCTGCCGCATCTGGTAAACCACCTTCCGGCTGAGGGTGATCATCCAGTACTGCAGAAAAAGGGAGAGAATCGCCGAGCAGACATAGCAGACCACCATCCATCCGGCAAAATAAAATACTGTGCCGAAATCCACATTGCCCGGCCTGATCGCGTCCACCGCCTTTCCGGAAAGGTACGGTCCGGCCAGCGCCAGAAGATTTCCTCCCAGATTCATCACAAAAGCCAGAATAAAGCCGGCCCGATACCGCAGGAGATATTTCCCAAGGCGGATCAGGCTTCCCTTCCTGTCTTTCGGTTTTTCCATTTTGTCACCTGATTTTGCTTTCATCGCACACTCCGCCTCCTTCTATAAATTTCCTGTCTGCATCTGATACAGATCCCGGTAAGGACCGCAGTTCTCCAAAAGAGACTCATGTGTTCCATATCCCAGCATATCTCCATCTTCCAGGACCAGCACATGATCGCAGTGGCTGATGGAACTGATCCTCTGCGCAATGTAAATGCCGGTCACCTGACCGTATTCCTTCCGGATGGCCTGCCGCAGCCGAAGATCGGTGCCGTAATCCAAAGCGCTGGAGGAATCATCCAGGATCAGCACATCCGGCTCTCCCGCAAGGGCCCTGGCTATCAGGATCCGCTGCTTCTGCCCGCCGCTTAAATTAGCTCCCCGGATATTTAACATTTCCCGGCTCTGCCCGCTTTTTTCCAGCACAAAATCCTCCGCCTGTGATGCCCGGATGGCCCGGTTTACCTGCTCTTCCGTAAGATTTCGTCCCAGCCGCACATTCTCATAAATGGTATCCTCAAAAAGAGTGTCATTCTGGAACACGATGCCGATCTGCCGGCGCAGTTCGCCGAAAGTCTGATTCTTTGCATCTTTGCCGCCTACCAGTATCCGTCCGGAATCCGGCTGATAAAGCCCCAGAAGGAGAGCCGCCACCGCTGTCTTGCCGGCGCCGGTCTCTCCGATAATCCCCAGGGATTCCCCCTTCTTCAGGGAGAAGGAAATATGCTTAAGAACCGGCTTTCCCGGATAGTAGGAAAAGGTTACATCCTGGAAGGCCACAAAGGCATCGTCTTTCCTTGACCAGTCCACTGTAGGTTCCGGCTTTGCCGGATCCTCCTGCTCTTTTGTATTCCCGTCAGGAGCTTCTCTCTCTTCGCTTTTTCCATGAGCCTGAAAATTCTGATCCATCTGCTGTTCATCCTCCGTCTCCAGAATCTGGGCGATCCGGTCTGCCGATGCGGTACCTTTGGAAAAGATCACAAACATCTTGGAGATCGAAAGCATGGCATTCAGAATAATAGTAAAGTAGGTCAAAAAGGCAAGGATTTTTCCCACATCGCCGGTCCCATTCTGTACCCGGACTGCGCCCACCACCACTACCAGAATCAGACCCAGATTTAAAATCAGGTTCATGGAAGGGTTTAGTGTTGCAGTAAGGATTCCCGCCTTCCGCTCACGTTCCACCACCAGGCGGTTCCAGTAGTCGAAGCGCTTCCTCTCATAGTCAGCCTTTGACAAAGCCTTGATCACCCGGATCCCTGCAATATCTTCACGCACCAGACGCACAAAGCCGTCCACTGCTTCCTGGGTCTTTGTATAAAGCGGAAGGCTCCGTTTCGTAAGCTGCCAGATGATCACACCCAGAAGAGGCATGGTGGCCAGCAGAATTGACGCCATCACCCAGTCCAGTGACAGCGTCATAGCAATGCCGCCCAAAAGAAGGATCGGAGAGCGGACTCCCATCCTCTGCATGCGGCTGATCATATTATGAACATTGTAGGTATCCGTAGTCAGCCGGGAAATCAGTGTAGGCTTCGTCCAGCGGTCCACCTGGGCGCTGGGCAGATACATCACCTTATGGAACAGATCCCGCCTGAGCCATTCTGTAATCTCACTGGCCACCTTGGAAGCCATGCGGTTTGCCGCCACACTGGCTACCAGCGCCAGCACAGAACAAAAAAGCATGCCGAGTCCCCAGAAAACCAGCTGCTTTACGTCCTTATGCGGGATCACCGTATCGATCATATAAGCCAGTATCCAGGGCAGGAACAAATCCATGATGGTTCCCACAAATTTTACGGCAAGCCCTACTGACATCCGTCCCAGAAAGGGCCGGATATACACATGCAGCAATCGGTTCATTGCGCCTTTTCCTCCTCGTCATTTTCTTCTGTATTCTGATACCATTCCAGACACGCATCCGTCCAGCGGTCCATGGCCAGCCACAGCGCTTCTTCTCCGGGATATTCCCCTGTATCCATCCCGGATCCTCTTCCTTCATTTCCCCAATCCCCGGAGTTTTCCTGCAGTCCCTCTGCAAAATCCCAGACTCTCAGAAGCTTTTCTTCTTCCCACTGCTGTTTTTTCTCCCAGAGGATTTCCACCTGTCTTCTGGCTTCCTCCATGGCTTCACCGGCCAGGCGCAGACGCCAGTCCTGATACGCTTCCTCCGTCCCGATCTCCCGAAGCCGGTGGCGTTCCGCCTTGGGCACCGCCCGAAGTCCGGCAATCAGCGCCTGCTCTTCGGCCTTTATCCTGGCTGCCGGGCTTTCTTTTCTGTCCCCCCGCATCCGGTCCAGATAATGCTGATATCCGAAGGGATAGTACATCACCGACTGCCCTTCAAAGATCAGCACCGCATCCGCCACCTGCCGGATAAAATACCGGTCATGAGAAATAAAAAGAATGGTTCCCTGATATGCCTGAAAAGCCGATTCCAGGGTCTCTCTGGCCTGGATATCCATATGATTCGTAGGCTCGTCCAGAAGCATGAGATTAGGCCGGCTCTGCAGAATCTCTGCCAGAACCAGCCTGGATTTTTCTCCCCCCGACAAAGAATCCACTTTTACCGAAGCCTTTTTCCCGGAAAACAGATAGGCTCCCAGAATGGATCTTACTTCTTTTTCCGTCATAGACGGAAAGAGGCTGTGAAAATGCTCCGCCACCGTCTGATCCGACCGGATATCCGCCGTGTGCTGGTCAAAATACCCCATAACTGTCCCATTTCCCAGAGAAAGCTTTCCTTCCAAAGGTGCAAGAAGCCCGGCCGCTGTCTTTAAAAACGTGGTCTTCCCCGCACCGTTATCTCCCAGAATTCCGATTTTCTGCCCTCTTCTCACCCGCAGGGAAAGTTCGAAAAGCGCCTGGTCATAACCGACTTTTAAATGCTCCGCCTCAAGGACCCATTTGCTTCCCAAAACTGCCGGCTGGATCTCTCCCGTAAAAATATGCACATCATCTTCCGACGGCTTTTCGATCCGTTCCATCCGCTCTGCAATCTTTTTTCTGGAACGGGCAAAGGCAGCCTTTCTTGGCTTATTTTTAAAGCGCTTTACCAGATCATCCAGACGTTTCAGTTCCTGCTGCTGGCGCTCATAGGCTTTTTGGGCCATCTGGATATCTTTCCGTTTCTGGCTGCGGTAGGCGGTGTAATTCCCCGGATACCGCTTCAGCCGTCCGTCCTCCAGCTCGTACACCACATCTGCTACCTGATCCAGGAAAAAACGGTCATGGGACACAAAAACCGCCGCCTTTTCGTATTTCTGCAGATACTCCTCCAGCCACTGAACCGTCTTAAGATCCAGATGGTTCGTGGGCTCATCCAGAAGGAGAATGTCCGGCTTTAAAAGCAGCAGGCGGATTAAGGAAATTTTTGTCTGCTCTCCGCCGGAAAAGGAAGAAAATTTCCGTTTTTTCTCTTCCTTTTCAAAGCCAAAACCGGTAAATATCCGGTCATACTCCATCTCATATTCAAACCGTTCTCTGGAAAACCCATCTTCTGCGGGACAGGCCTCCAAAAGAAGCTCCTCCACCGTCTTATCCCCATCCAGGACAGGAACCTGATGAAGTATCCCCACAGTAAGCTTCTTCGATGTGAATATTCCTGCACCTGCCCGCTTATCATCCCGCTCCAGGGAAATTTCCCCGGCTAAAAGCCGTAAAAGCGTTGTCTTTCCCGCTCCATTGCGGCCTACCAGGGCAATCTTTTCTTTTCCCTTTATTTCAAAACTAATGTGGGACAGTACCGTCTCTCCTCCTACTGCCACTGTTCCGTCCGTGATCTGATACAGCATGTTTCTGCTCCCCGATAATGAATTTTCCGTCGTTTTTCTTATTTTTATAACCAGGGGCAAAAAGGCTTTTGACCCCAACCTCATTTTAGCATATCCCTTAAGAAAATCAACCGCATTTCATCCTTGAGTTTCCGCAGAATTATCCCCACCAGATAAATCTGCCACTTCCGGTTATCCACAACTTTCAAAAAATGGCCAA